>Ga0098060_1000131_pt1 | contig 36163 bp, 22 predicted proteins | sample 21_taG_FD_77063 | JGI IMG/M metagenome (GOLD analysis project Ga0098060, IMG submission 77063) | Marine viral communities from the Subarctic Pacific Ocean - 21_ETSP_OMZ_AT15319 metaG | ecosystem: Environmental > Aquatic > Marine > Oceanic | place: Pacific Ocean | collected 2015-01-19 | reverse complement strand
TCTACCTGTGCACAGCAGTCTTTTGGTGTAGCACAAGATGTTAGAATAATCAATGATGCTATTAGTAATTTCTTCATATATTTTTAATCACTTGTTTTTATTGTTTTTTACTGATGAGCATAACATTTACCAGACTTATTTTCTGTTCTGTTTTTACACCTTGGCCCTTTACCTTTTCTTATTTTAGCTGAACACTGAACCTCTCTAGCTTCTTTCTCTTTTCTTTCTTTTTCCTTTTGTTTTTTCTTTTCTTCTCTTTTCCTTTTGTCTTTTTCTTTTCTCTTGATTTCTTTTAGTTCTTTTATTTCAGCTTTTACCTCTTTTATTTTAGTTTTTTCAACACCTATGTCCCATCTATTCCAACCCATTAATAAAGCTATTCTCTGCCAAGTTTCGTTTTGATTATTAAAAGCTTCTCGAACATTATTTGTTTTATTAACAAGTCTATCCATAGGAACATTTGTAATTGCTGAAACAACATTACCAACAGTTTCCCACATAGGATTATCAATATCATTTTTAGGCATATACTCTATAACTTCTTTGTTAAATTGATAAGTACTAAAACCTGATTTTAGTTTTCTAGCCTTAGACCCAACAGGTGGTGATAAGTTTAAAAAGTCTACTATAACTTTATCAAAATCTGCATTCCAACCTTTTTCATCTTCTTGTAAAAATCTAATAATCATATTTTTAAGAGTAGAAACAACAGCACCTCCAACTCCCATACCTCTTAATGTAGAATCTAATATACTATTTAACAAAGACTTTTCTTTTTTATCTTGCCTCTTTTTAGCTTCTTCATCTTCCTCGTCATCAAACATAGCCGCAAACATTGCTTTTTGTAAAGCAGAGAATATTAAGTTCTGAGCAGCGCCATAGTAAAGTATCTTAGATACATGCGTTTTAGCATCTCCTCTACCATTAACTAAATCTAATATAGCTTTTTTAGTTAACCTGGTATACTGCATTGGTGTATTTTGGAAAGCAAGTACAAGTCTACCTAGAGGTGAGGCTTGTTGTTGTGAGATCATATCAGGTCTAGACGACTGTTGAGTTTCTTCAGCTATCTGTTGAAAGTCATTAAACGCTTGTTCTTTAGCTTCAGCTTCAGGCATGCCATTTTTAACCAAGCTATTAATTCTATTTCTATAAAAAGTAGCACCACCAGCTGCGATAGCGAAACTATCCGCAATTTGCGTAGGCAAGAAACCTAAGCGTAATAAATGTTGAAACACTGCTTTAGGCGATCCTTTAGAGCCAGAAGCTGCTTCTGCTAGTTCAGAGTGACTTACAGATGTTTTTAAACCAGATCTTCTTTGCTTTAACATATCAGAGTTAAATAATTCTGTAAAGTCTTTCCAATATTGTTTTTGATTAGCAAAAGCTTTACCAGCTGCTAGTATATTGTTATCACTCCAGTTTACAAAGTTAACGGTAGAAAGTGTTTGTAATGCAGCAGATCGCATGTTAAAGAACATGATAGCGCCAACAGAGTTGTTTACCCAGTTAGCAAATCTATTAGTTAATCTATTATTACCAAAAGCCCTGTTAGTACCATTTTCCATACGCCATAACATATCTGTTAAAGCTTCTCTAAATCTAGTACCGTGTATAGCTTCTATCTTATTCATGTTAGCACCAACTAACTTACCATTTTCCCACTCACCAAATATTTGTTCTCTGTTTTGAATAAACTCAGCAAGCGCATCAGCTCTACTTAAACCCTCTGTCATATTGTTTAAATCTGATAATATAGTTTCCGTCATCCAAAAGTCACCTGGCTCAGGATAACCTTTAGTTATAGTGTCAAGACCTTTTGCTAGTGATAGTAATGCTGGATTATTTTCTACTGCTTTTATTAAGTTTGCGGTGTCAGCTTTAGATAAACCTTTTATCTCAAGACCTTGCTGTGTCCAGTTATAAACCCTAACTGCTGTGTCATAAGTAAAATCACCTTGAGGTATTGTTTTGCTTAAAAGTTTTTTTGCGTCTGGTAGCATTTTTATTAAAGCTTTGTAGTCATTTGCTATTCTAGCTTTTTGTCCATCTAACTCTTTTATTGCCCTTGAAAATGGATTTACTAAAGCATCATTAAAAAACTTCATATGAGCCTCACCTTTTTTACCTTTACCTAAAAACTTATAAAGTAAACCTTTAAAATCTTCTGCAGAAGCTGGTATAAATATATTGTACTTACCTTTGTTAGCACCTCTTTTTTGAGCTTTAGCATCTGAAAACTCAGCAAACCTGTTAACGCCAGAAGTTTCTTCTAGTATTTGGTTAAAGTCTTCTGAAGCTTTGCTAAACAAAACTGTTTTAGCTTGCTGTACCTTACGCTTAACATCAAACTGTTCTAGCATGTTATCTACAGCTTGTACATTTTGCAAAGCGTCATCAGCAAAGTAAAAGTCATTATAACCATCTCCAACCTTATCAGCTATCCACAACGCTTTAGCTTCAGATGTAGAGTTTGCTAAACCAGTTATATTTTTTACAGGTATGTTTAACCCATTAGCTTTTAAGAAATCAAATATAGCTTTTTGAGCAGCTGGTGGTCTTGCTGTTAACACAAACATATTGTCAGGACCAAACTTACCTTGTAGTTTTAAAGCTTTTTGAAACAACGGCGCTAACTTGCCTTTTACAACTTTATTAAAATCAGAAAAGTCAAACACATAACCTTTATCTAACAAATCTTCATATGTACTAGCGTACTGCTCAGCGTTTAAAGTTCCTGTTGTGCCATCTGGTTTTGTATATTTTACTAACGACTCAGTTGTTGCTAGCGTATCGTCAAAGTCTAACACTGTTATACCTCTAGGTTCTGCTACTAACCTTGCCTGTTTTACTGCTCTATCTATAATAGTATTTTTTCTATTTGTTTCAGCATTTGAATCTGATGCTTTTGAAAAGTACAACTTACTACCTTTAACAGCTTTAGCGTTGTTTTTTCTCATATCAGCTTGTTTCTTTGAATCAAAGACAAAGTCCTGTCCTATTTTATTACCAGTAGATAATTGTTTCATAACTAGATCAAACAAAGGCATTTCTGGGTTATAATATCTTACTATACTAGGTGTTTTTGGATCAGCGTATATTGGTAGTGTAGATTTATATAACTCATTAACCATATTGTCATACTTAATAGGTAAATAAGCCGCTTTGTAACCGTCCATTATGTCGTTGAAGTTTTGCTCTGTTTCAGAAGTACCGTTCAAAATATGATTTAAAGCATTTAAATTTACTTGCAATGCAGGTGTCATATGTTCTAGTCTAAGCTTACCATCAAACTTTCCATTTGGAATAAAATCTAATATAGCAGCTGTTCTAGTCAAACCTCTAGGGTTGGAGTTCATTGCTTGTAACAAAGCAACAACATCACTTTTAGATATTTCTTTATTTTCATACATGTCTTTTAGCTCTGCTACAAAATCTCTATAGGCTTGGTTTGCTTCTTGATTTTCTTTTACAATGTTAGTTAAATTGCTTTGACTTGGTACAACTGCTAAATTACCTTTATGAGCTCTAACATCTCCTTTGTCATAATTGTCTGTTGCTTCAATATCAGAAACGTCTAACAAAGCATTTATATCAGCTGAGTTTCCTAATCCAAACCTATTTGTTGCTTTCCTTTTAGCTTTGTCAATTTTAAACTCCATCGTACCAGGCTTAAATTTAAACTCACCTGTACCAGCTCTAGCTGATGCGCTTAAACCAGGTAGTATAAATTTTTTAACCCAAGCTTTTCCTTTCTTTTTACCAAGTCTATTACCAAGTTTTACAGCAGCATTTCTTGCAGATATAATTCCTTCTTTAGTAGTTAAGCCTTGAACTTTTCCACCGGCTATTGACGAATAACTTTTAAGCTCGTTTTCAATATTATCATTTACAAACTGATCTATAACCATATCAGCAATTTTATTACCATCAAAAACAAAGTCTGCAGGTAAACTTTTACCATCAGTCATACGGTCGTATGTGTCTTGTAAACTTTTACCTACTTTGTTTATAAGCTGCTCTGTTGATTGTTTACCGATATCATAAACTCCATTTTTAATATCATCAGCAAAATGAGTATTTAAAACATTTGTCATGTTGCCATCAGCAGCATTAATCATTTTAGCGTTTATGTTCATTGCTTTATCTAAAAACGTAACGTGTTTTTCTGGTGATAGTTTTGATAACTCTGCTTGACTAAACATAACATCTGATTTACCATCTCCTAATAAAGCTATACGAGCAGCAACTTCTTTGTCACCAGCTGTATTCATGTTATCTAGCTGTTGTCTTATCGCTTGGTTAGTTATAGTCTTACCAACCTCGTCCATTAATCCTGATATTAGCGTAGCTGGGTTTTGACCTTTAACACTTGTAAGTTTACCTTTTTCATAACCAAACATAGCAGCAAACTCTTTGCCAGTCATTTTGTTTTTGACCTGAGGAAATATACCAGCTCCACCTTCTTTAGCATCGTACTTAACTCTTGTATCGCTTTTAGTATAAAAGTTTTTAGATATAACTTGCTTTAAACCTGTTGCTGTTCCTGACGCTGTAACGCCTTTAGGTAGTGAGTTATATATTATATCTGCATTTTTCCCTATAAACATTCTAGCTCTTACAACATCATCATTTTTTAATGTTTTAGTAGGTGAAGTGTAATTTTCAACAGCTTCAATACCAAACATACTAGCAACTTCAGGTGCAACTAGATTTTTTAAAGTTTTATAGCTTAAGTTAGATATGTCTGTAAACTTACCTGGCGCAACCTCTATGGTGTTACCTTTTATTTTAGACTTAATAACTTTTTCTATCTTTTGTTTTTGTTCAGTTGTAGCTAGTCTATCAACTAACACTGACGTCGGTGTATTTTCGTTTACAGGACTAGTTTGTTCAGTTGTTAATTCAGCTGCAGCATCTAGACTAACAGAAGCACCTAAACCACCTTCTTCAACAGTTGATTCTATACCTAGATCACTAGCTAATTTATTTGCTCTTAAATTTAACCTATTACTTATAAACTTATCAATGTCTTGTTTACTAGCATCATACTCGTTTTCAACTAAACCAGCAGCCATCGAAGTAAGTTCATTCATAAATTGACCTCTAGTAACTCCAGCGCGTAAGTTCTGTGGTATTGGATCAAATAGTCTTTTAGTTATAGTCTCTGTGATCGGAGCTATCTCTTGACCAAACTCAGATCTAACAAAAGGATTATCTACATATTCTCCAGATCTATTTTTAATATCCATAACTTGTTGACCGTCTTTAGTTTCCATCAACGTTCTAGTTATCATATCTCTTGGTCCATCAAATTTATCTAACAAACTTGCAACATCACTCGCTTTAGAAGCTAATAAAGCTTTACCATCTACAGAATTTGGATCAATATTATTTTCTTCTAACAAGTTTAATTTTTCCTGTAAATCGTCTTCTTTTGCTAGTTGGTCTATAATATCACTATCTATTGTTTGTGCTATTTCACCACCTACTTTAGCACCTTCTTTCATTAATTTTTGCTGAGCTTGGTTTAAACCACCAGCCGCTATAGATGCGTTGTAGTCTTTAACAAAGTTATAAACATCTTTAGCTGTGTTAAATTTAATATCCGTAAATCCAGCAGCTTGCAAGCCTCTTCTCATTACATCTCCTAGCTTTGTAAATACATTTTCTTCAAACTTTAAATCTCCTGTAACTATAGAATCTGACAATAATGTTAAAACCTCTTGAGCCTGCACGTTGTTTAATTCTCCAGAATACGATGTTTGAAGTCTTTCTAGTAATTTACTATTTGCAAAATCGTCTCCTTGTATTTCACTTATCCATTTACCTAATGATTGCCCAATACCAATAGCCGCTTTTTTATCAATAATTATATCACCATTTTCATCAAGCATCGGTTTGCCATCAGCATCTTTTTTAGCAAAAGTAGTTTGTAAAACTCGATGTAAAAATTCATGTGACGCAACGTTAACACCTTCGCCTTTTTGAGAAGCTTGCTTGTTTATCAACAATGTTCTAACACCGTCTACAGTTACAAAACCACCATATGTAGTTTTTTCAAACTTAGATTTTACTCCATTATCTTTTAAATACTTATTTACTTCTGTATCATTTTCAAATTCTTGAACCGCATCACCTTGACCTTCGGCTAGTGTTTTTACAGTTGCTAATGTTTGTTTATAAAGTTTTTCGTTTGTTTCTTTAGCTGTTTGTTCAACTACAGAATTTTCTATTTTTTCATTAATCTTTTTAATCTGTAAGTCTATACCACCATGAAAAGCAGGGTCCTGATTCTTTTTTAACTCAAGTAACCTCATTTTTTCAGTAAGATCTTCTAACTGTTGATCTGATACGTTTTCTGGAGCAACGTTTAAAGCATTTTTAAAATTAGTAACATATTGTTTTGAATTGAGTAAATCATTTTTTAAATCAGTATATTTTTTAATAGCTGCCCCATCGTTGATTCTTTCGGCTTTGTTAATCTTTTTTTGAATTTCTCCAACTTGCTCATTTATTTGAGTTATCATTGGGTTGACATCTCCTTTTAACTGTGTAAAGGCGTTGCTTCTAAAATTATTGTAATCTGCCGTAGAACCACTAAGGCCAGTTATACCGGTAAGTGTCCACGTATCAGCAATTAATTTTTGATGTGTTTTCCAGTTTAAAAAATCACTTTCATGAGACAAGTTAAAAGCTTCTTTTGCCAAATGCTCCATACCAGCTTCAACCTGTTCCTCAAACATTTCCCCAACGTTTCTTTTAAACCAATTACCAACAGCAAATTTAGTTGCTTCCTTAGTTAAACCTCTTTTAAATATATCTCCTAAACCTTTTTTTGCAATTTCGTTTATACCAGTACCTTGTAAAATTTTAGAATCAGGCATTATTAACTGAGTCAAACCAATAGTTGTACCTATAACACCACCGTACATCGTTGCTTGGGATCTACTTAAACCCATTTTTTCACCTTCTAAAACATTGTCCATAGCTGTCAATTGAAAACCTGTAGTAGACATATTTATTCCCTGAGCTATTTTTGACGAACCTGATATAAGACCGGGTCCATTAGCTATAGCTAACATAAACGGAAGTCCTTCAGCCACTACTTTAGTAGCATAATTAATTCCTGACGGCCCACCTTCTCCGTAATCCTCATCTGTAGCTACACCCACAAGATCGTAGTTTGAAAATTTGTCGTACATATCTTCAAGGTAATCTAAATTTGTGTATTCATCACCTCTACTAAAAGCACCGCCAGTAATAGCGTCAAGGCCTCTTAACGCAAACAATTGTCCACCGGTATACATTTTACCCCATGTTTTCCCCATTCCTTGTCCAAAAGATAACCAAGCGTCTTTGTCAAATATACTATTTTCTATTTTGTTTGTTTTTCTCCAGTCTTCGTATGCTTTTATATTTGTAAACCTTTCTTTATCATTTTTTAATATACCGTCAGCAATTGTTAACCCGTATTTGTTTTGTGATGCTTTTCTTTTTACTTCTAACTCGCCTTGTCTGTTATTAAGATCTTCTTGAGTTCTATTAATATTACCTAACTCTTCATTGTATTGGTCTGACTCTGCTTGTAACGCTTCGTTCTCTTTTATTAAAGAACCATACTCGTTAAACAAGGGTTTGTTTTTTGTAATAAGGGAATTGTGATTTGTAACCGCTGTTTGATAATTATTAACGGCTTTGTTGTAAGAACTTACATGCGCTGAGTGTGAATACAAACCTTTTTTTGTAGGTCTTGGAATGCTATTTAACTCTTCAAGTAAACCGTCAACACTAGCGGCTGAAGCCTCTATATCTGTAACAGCTTTGTCGTATTTTTCAGCTACTGGAGTAAATGTAGTGTTAAATTTATCTATTTTTCCTTTTAACGTTTCACCTTTTATATTATTGTTTTGAACCTCTTCACTAAGAGCCTCAAAGTCATCAAGCAAATCATTATGCTGTTCGTTAACAACTTCGTTTTCTAATCTATAAAACTTTCTTGCTAAGTTGTCTATATGGTTTTTCTTATCAAAAGAATTTTTTTCAACAACGTCATCTCCTCTTAAAAGACCATCTGAATAACTAATACCAGCAAATTGCTGTATTTGTTCAAAGTTTAAGCCATCTAATAGCTGCCAGTCTTCAAACTCACTTAAATCAACATCACGCTCTTCAAATTGACCATACCCACCAACTGGCGTGTCAATCTTCATGTTTTCAATTGCCTTTTTATAAATATCACGTTTACTGTGGCCAGCAGGTCCTATTTTAGTGAAATCTTTGATTCTTTGTTTTTGTTGAGCATCAAGACCTTTAATACCCTCGTAGTTTACTAACCAATCAGATTTTAAATCTGGGTCATCCGAAGGTAGCATTGCATCGTTAACAGTCGTTCCGTCTTCAAAAGTATAAACGTTGTTGCCCATGTAGCTGTCAACGGTATAATTACCTTTTTCTGCCACTAACTTGTCAAGTTCTTCTTTTTTTGTTGGACCAGTAAGATTTATTTGACCACTAGCTTCTGCGTTGTTTATAATTTCATCAACATCTTTATAGTCTTGTGTTGTAAAGTTACTATTAAACTCTTGTCGTGTAAAATCTTCTAATTGTTTCTTCGCTTCTTGATGTTCTGTAGAAACTACAGAGGTATTTTTTATTTTATCTTTTAACTGCTTTTTTACTCCTTGATTTTGATCAACCAAACCTCTACCGCCTAAATTAGGATTTTCAAACTTAAGCTTTACTTTTGATAACTCTGTTTGTAATTTTGCTTCTTCTTCCTCTTTTTTCTTTTTTTCAGTCTCTTCTTTTATTCTCTCAGCTTCTATTTTTTTAAACTCTTTATTAAGATCTTCTTCAGACATTTGATCTTGCCCTTTTATAACTTCAGGTACAACTATACTACTATTTGTATTACGAGTAGTCTCCGCAACAATAGTATCAGGTATAAAACTAAACTTTTTATTTTCTTCATCAAAGTTCTCTATTACACTCTGTATTTCAGCTTCAGATCTTCCATCACTCTGCATGTTTGCGATGATACCCTCTAGTTCACTCATTTAGTTATTTTATTTTATTGTTTATTTCTATATTTCTTTATTAACTCAGCTGGAGTCATTTCTTTAGCCGCTTTACCACCAGCCTCAGTTCCTGCTGCTTCTTTATTGTTTTGTGATACTATTTTAGTAAAGTAATCACCTAGTAATTCTTGAGCTAGTTCTTTGTTACCTTCTTCGGCTAGAGATGAAGCTATTTTAGTAGCATCTTTACGTGTTAAAGTTTCGTTAATCATACCGTCATCATCATTTTTAGGTGGCGTCAAACCTAAAGACTTATAAGTAACATTTTTTAATTCAGGCATTTCTAAAACCTCTTCAACAAAAGGCGCGCCATCTAAAATAGGATCAAACATTAAAGATTTTATATTACCTTTTTTGATAACATCCATTATCTGAGCTCTAGTTTGTTTTTCGTTAAAACTATTGTTTATAGCTTTTGTTTTTATACCTTTATCTTCTTTACCTAAATTAGTAGCATTTAAAATTATCTCACCTAAAGCTGTCATTGATGTAAAATCTTTTTTACTTTCATTTAGCAGCTTATCAATATCATTTTCAGTTGTAAACTTACCATTAATCATTTTACCAATTTTATTATCTTTCATAACAACTTTAGTATCTTTAGACATCCAAGAGTTAAAAGTTTCTTTATGATCTTCAGTATGCTCACTGTCATTCCAACTAGACATGTCACCATCAGCAATTGCTTGGGCTAACATCTTATTTGTTTCTTTTATAGAGTCTGTTTGCGCTACAACACCATTTAAGTTTCCCATTTCTTTAGATGCTGTTGTTTTATCTTGACCAGCAGCAAGATACTTTTGTTGCAGTTGTCGCACACCCTCTGATACGCCTTCAAAAAAGTTTTCATCTAACGATCCGTCTTTTGATATTATTTCGTTAGCAAGGTCTAAGTTTTTTTCGTTTATATTCATATTTTATTTTTTATCGCCGTGTTTCTTGATTAAATTTTCAGCTCCAATTTTTGAGCCTAGTTGGTTCCAACCACCAGATTGGTTTACAACACCAGCTCCCTGAGTTAATCCACTAGCAATTTGTCCCATACCTTGAAACATTTGTTCGTTGGCAGCTGCACCTTTTTGAGCTTGTAAACCTCTTTCATCACTAGCCATACCCATTAAAGTATTAATTTTATTTCTTTCCATATCTCTAGACATAATTTCACCTTGTCTATCCATACCTTGTAGTCTAGCAGCTTCTTGTCGCTCTGCCATTTGATTGTTTTGCTCTTGCTTACCTATTGATATAGAGGCTTTTTGAGCATCTAAAGAACCTTGCTGTGCCATAGCTTGTGCTAAACCAGCTATACCAGATGATCCAGCAGAACCTTTCATTTGGTTTAATATGTTAGCTTGACTTTGCTGTTGTTGTTGTTTTTGAAACTCAGCTTCCTTTTGGTTAACCGTCAAGTCTTCCATTTTGTTCTCCATGTTAGCGTAAGGATTACTAGTGTCTAACGCAGCAAACTTTTCTTTTTGAGCGTCCATTTCAGCTTTAGCTGCTTTTTCTTTTTTAGCAGCATCTCTTTTTGCTTTACCACCAGCTATAGCTTTCCAAACACCAGTACCAGCTGTAACTGCAGCCGCACCTACTAGTAAAAAACTCATATCTTATTTATTTTTATTAATGTATTCTTCATATTCTTTAAAATCTTTAGCTACAATCTCTTTTTCTAACCACTCTATGTCTTGCGAGTTTGTAGGGTTTTTATGTATATTTACAAATATACTTTCTTCACTTGCATATATAACTCTTTTTGTTCCAGGTGTTGCTACAACATAACATGGTGCTATGTAATCTTCAATAGTATCTTCTGTGGCAACTGAAATATTTCCTGTTAATAGAAACCAAACATGTAAGTGTTTGTGTATAGCTCCAACAACAACTGATCCGCGTTTCATAGACATTTGTCTAACATATATACCATCTGCAAAAGTATGTTTCAAAGGAAACAACTCTGAGTCTTGATGTGTAACAACATTCACCCCATCAACATCACTTATCAACACCTTTTGAAAATCTAAGATTTTCTTTCGTGTAGATAATTTTATATCTTTATTCATATTTAATTTAATTATAGTTAAATAATCACACTTTTTTTGTGTTATTTACTACTTTCAAATATGTCTGCGCCAATACTAAAAAGCTCTGCTTCGCTAGTAGAGGAGTTTACGAGCTTAACCTCCGCATAATAACCAAGTATACTGCTCATATTAGCTTTATTGTCTTTGCTAAAAAGTATAAAGCTGTTTGCCGGCGGTGTAGATAGGTTGTTTGTTATTGTTAAAGTTACAGAAAAAGGAGAAGCAACAGTCACAATATCATTTATAATACCTATCTCTGTTATAGTAGACGCGTTTATTACAAAATTACCAGATGCGGAAGTGCTTACATAGTAAGCTGTGTCTCCTATTTGGCAAGATACATTTATTGGTTTTGGAAATATTATATTAGTCGCCATATTATGATATTGTTATAAAGTTAGGTTTTAATTTTATATTACCGTCTGGGCTTGTTCTACCATATTGAGTAACGACAAGCGTTCCGGTTGCTGTTACTATTGTAGCTGCTTCGTTTATTGTTGCAGCAAGATCTTCAAAAGAATAAGTCCAGTCAGAGTCAAAAAGCATTCTCTCTTGACCAAGTCCAGCTTTTTCTGCGCTTATTGGTTGAGCTTGGACGGCTGATCCAGTAGTAGCGTTTTTTATAGTAACACTAACACCAGCGTTAATAGAAGCTATAACTGCTCCACTTGGTATTCTAGAGTTAGATCTCAACCCTTTAATATAATTCCAGTCTTGAATTTGCATACCAACTTTTAAACCATCTGTACTAGCCAAAGGTATAACATTACCAGTGCCACCCGCTGTTGTAAGCTCAGCATCAATAGTTTCAACTTGTAATTGACCCGTAATATCTTCTATAGTGGGTTGCCTATCTAAAGTCATTGTGTCACTTCCATTTGCTTTTGTATAGATAAATGTAAAAGGATATTTAACAAAAGTAGAAGTCATTTCTGGTCGGTAAGAAGTATTAAACGAGCCAGACACGGTTATTCCAGTTTCTGCTTCTGGCTCAAACGTTGTGCGCACTTTTTGTACCGTGTCGAACGTTAGTTCTCCAAGAGCGTCTGGAACTGTAGCTTCTAAAGCTAAGGTACCAGCGGTTAAAACAACACTATAGGTTTTACTTTCGTTTGCCGATGGCATTACAACCGCCTCGGTCATACCGTTTTTCAAGTGCTCGTTAGTGAAGTTAAGAAGCTTTGATTGTAAACCACTAGCTTTGGCAACCCAAGTGTTATCTGAAAACTTGTAACTATGTGTGTAGTCGGTACCATTGACATTTTCTTTTAAAACCTTTAGAGTAGCGTTACCAGTGCCTGAGCTAGATAGAGTTATATACTGTGTTTCACTACTAGATATTGTTGGTTTTAAAATAGAAACGCCCATTAGTTTACTTGTTGAACCACCAATAGTTCCTTCCACGTAGTTAAATCTAATATCGTGAAGTTGACCAGCAAAACCATTTTCAGAATTCAATGGATCAGGATCTAAACCAGGCACGTTAACTGGTGGTGTGTAGAATATCTTTACGTTAGAAGACTCTATGTATGCTGAGTTTGCGCCTGTGTAATAAGTATCTAAGACCTGCCAAGAGTAATAAGGCTCCCAAGCCGAGTTAGTTCCATTTGAAAAATAAAAAACATCCACACCATTTCCACCGCTAGATTGTGGCTCTAAAAATTTACCAGAACTAACAGAAACATTGTACTCGGCAACAAGAGTTGTTTGGCCTTCCGGAACTAAACCTTCGTGCCTTTTAGATGTCCAATTACCAACGGGTACCCAATTTGTTATTGTAGTTTCCGTCATATCTGGTGACGTTATATTTACATGTGTTACTGTTACTGACATATTTTATTATTTAATTTGTTTAATCTGGCGTGCTTATTACAAAGCTACTATTACGACTTACATTACCATTAGCTGGTGGTAAAGTTACAGATGATTTAACATCAATATCTACAAAGTAATTTACAGCGTTAGCTGGCATAGTAAGGCCTTTGTAAAAAACTTTTACTTCAACTTCATTAGAAGGTCCTTGTTGTCCTAAGTTTCTAAACTCAACTTTTTGTATACCAGATACTACAGTGTTTGTACTACCACTAAATACAGTATCAGCATTCCAAGCTGGATTACCTCCCGCGGCATTTACTGCGTTCCAAATATACACAGTGTTCCAACCTGTACCTGTTGTTGGGTTGTTGTTATTAAGTGTTGGCACCTCAAAGTCTTCTGCTGACATGTCAAAACCAGAGTATGCAAGTACACCATAACCGTTATCAATAACGTTACTTATTGTAAACGTTTGATATCCATCAGGAACAGTTGATCCCTGTATGAATGATGGGAATACAACTGGGTAAACAATTTTCCAAGATGTAGCATCAGCCGTAGAATCCCAATTGGCATTATTAGCTGCGTTATGATTCCAAGGCTTAGCTGTTAACTTGTAAGGCACAGAAGGAGTACCAGTATTAGAGATATCTTCAGTTCTACCAAGTCCTTGTACTGAAAACTCAGTACCATCTAGATTAGATAAAGTTGTTGCTGCTCCCTTTATAGTGCTAAACCATTTACCTTCTTTGTTTTTAAACTCTAGATTTTCTGTTTCTTGTAGGTTTGTTTTTATATTATCTATATACCAACCATCTTTACTTGATAAGTTTTTATATTCGTTATCATCTATATTGGTCAAAGTGTTACCCTTAGCATTAGTTGGTGAAGCTATAATAAAAGGTGATATTCTAGCTTGAGTACCTTCGTAGTTCAAAGTGTTGAAACTTTTAACAGAACCTGGTTCATCGTTAAATACAGTTGTTATATCAGAAACACCCTGAACTCCATAAAAATTATTTCTAATTTGGTTAGTATGGTGTTGCCACATACTTCCTTTATTGAAAGAGTAATACTCATTGTTTAAACTAATAGCTGTCTCAGGATTAAAAGATTTAAAACTTGTCCAACCTTTAACTCTTTCACTGTAACTAGCTGTTAATCTAAAATCTGGTCTATATTGAGTTTTATATACAACTGTTTTTAAAGTTATATTATATTCGTCTTTTTTATCATCAAAAGTACCATCTGCTCTGTGAATACCTTTTAAGTTATCACTAAAAAAGTCTTTCATACCTATTTCAGATATAGGCGTTATTGAACTACCTTGTAAAGAAAGCACTTGACCTCTGCTTTGATCACACCAATACATAGATGAAGCTGTAACAGCTAAAGACTCTGGGTGTTTTGAAATACCATAATCACCTTCTATAGCTACAGCTTGTCCTAACACAGCGTTGTTAGATGTTACATTGCTATTGCCATCAGCGTTAAACAATGCATCTTTATTTGTTAAAATAGTTAGCACTTTATCTTCACAAAATACAACAGTGTTTGTATCTCTAGTTACTAAAGCTTGTATTGAACCATGTCTAGGATTTAAGTCTTTTGTTATTGGCTCTGCTTGTATGAACTGGTTTAAATCGTTAACACCACTTGTTGAATTAAATATTCCTGAGAATATTAAACCAGAAGATTTATGTTGCTCATCATAAGGCACAGGTAGAACAGTAGAAGCTTTAACACCATTATCTAGTTGAGTAGCATTATAATCATCTCTAATTCTATCAGACTCAACACCGTTTCCAAACCTCCAGCAATTGTGCCAACCTAATTTCATAGGTTGAAAATGAGGAGCTCTCCAAGGTTGTGAACCTCCTGTGAGATTTGTCGGTGACTTCCCAGTCATAAGTTCAATTTGCAATACACTATTGCTTTGAGCATACGCTCCACCACCTGATTTACCTACATACAAGCTTATCTCACTACCATCATACCTAGTTATCTTTACAAAACTATCATGTGGTATAGATCCTACAGTAGGATCTATAGTTACAAAAGTAGTATCAGGATTACCTGTCGAACCTACAGCTAAAACTTTATAAGGACCATGACTCACATTTGTTTCGGTTACAGTTAATCCAGTTGCTGGGTCGGTAGAAGTTATATCACCTTTGGCCATTAACGTGGAATACAAAGGAATTAACAGTTCGTTGTTGTCAGCGTCAACATCTAAAGGAAATGCACCAGAAGCTTCGTAGTATATATCTAAGCCAACATCTTCTTTAGGTTCTGTTTCCCATATAGCTGGATCATCAACAGAGAGGCTATCATTACCCTCACTAGCTCCAAAATCTATTTCTAATATATCTATACCAGTATGACTTGTGCCATCATGTTTTAAAGCACCTAATGGATCCCAAACACCGTAATCTATAGAGTTTCCACCAGGCAAAGTTCCATCTAATCTTTCAAACTCACAACTAAATATTTCTCTTTTACAACCACTCTCAGATGACTTACATGTCCTACACCAAGTTGTGTTTCTAACAAAGTTACCTACTTGAGCTCTACCTTTTCCAGCAGTTACTCTGTATGGTACTTTAGCGGGATCGCCTCTAAATCTAAATATAGTACCTGATGTCATCATATAAGTTCTAAACTTTTTGTTAGTAGAACTAATATCACTACCCCAACCTTTGATACCAAACCAAATTTGTACTCTATTATTACTAAGTAACTTTATACCTCTAGACGTTGATTTGTTACCACCAGGGTGAGAGTTGTGCGTTCCATTAGCATCGCTCCCAGAAGAGTGCGGCCAAGAGCCCGTATTTGATTGCCAGTTTATTTTGTAACCATCAAACTTAGCACCATCAATAAACCATTTCGCATTATTGTTGTAGTGTTGTTGCCAAAAATCTCTAGTTTCTCCTAAACCACCACATTTCCCAAACTTATCACCACTATCAAAACCTCCTGATGCTGTCCATGAGTAAGTAGCTTCAGTAAACCCTGCGCCGGGATTACCCGCTGTAGTAGGGTGAGGTCCTTCCACCCAAGCATTTGTAGCAGAAGGAGCTATCTCACCTGGAGCAATAATAGAAGCTATACTGAAAGCGTCTCTAACCAAGAAAGATGGAGATGCATTTGTAATTTTTAATATATATTCATCTAAAGCAATATCTCTAAGAACTTTCACAAAAAATCTTCCATCAAACTCAGGTTTGTGGGCTATAACATCTTGTCTAAACTCCATTTGATACACTGGTGAAGTTATGTGACTCATATCAGCAGTATCACCAATAGCAGAGTCTAAAGTTACTTGATCGTTGTTAGAACCAATTTTCGCTATCTTAGCAACACCAACCCATCGAGAGTTGTAAATTTGACCACCATCTGAAACAACTATCCTAGCAAAAAGATTTCCTTTAGGTATTCTAGGGTATATATCTGTGAAGAACTCAGTACCTAAGTTACTCTCAATATCACCATCATTAACATAAAACTGTTTAGTTGTTGTGGCTCCTAGACCTGTAAAAGCAATTAGGTTAGATGGAGAATTGTAAACACTAACTACACCAAGCTCTTTTTTTGTAGTTTTTACGTAATCTGGAGCATCGTTAGATATTGATATAACTTTGTATCTAGCGTCTTTAATCACAGCTCTGTCAGAGTCATGTTCATTTTTTAATATTAAAAACGTTTCTTCGTCCACCTTGTTTCTTTCAGCGGATGGAAACGACAGCCAAACATTACCATCTTCAGCGTTGTACCATCTATCTTGAGTTAGGTTGTAATATTCATTTGAAGTTTCTTTTATATAGTATTTTAAATACTTTGCCCACGAAGGTGGTATTGCATCAACAGAATATTCTAGTCTTGTGCTTATAACGTTTTGATAAGTAGAGTATTTTTTACCTAAAGATAATGTAGAGTTTTGTTTTGGTATTAAAACTGGAGTTTCTCTACCATACTCATCGCTAAAAACAACACCTAGCTGGTACGTTCTTAGTGTTTTTATAGAAGTGTAAGGATATGGATCTTGATCATTGTATTGATTAGACTTTACATCTAATTGAATTTTGTTAGATACTTTATAACCTTCTTTGTAATTACCATACAATAGTCTGTTAGCTGTTATCTCTTGAGCTTTTGCAGATTTAGGCACATTATCCCAAGGTCTTAACATTTGATTGCTAGGAACCACAGCATGTATCATCTCTGTCTTTAGTTCAAAAACACCTCTATTTCTATTACTAGCCTTTCTATCTGGCCAATGAGGGTGACCATCTTTTTCTAACAAAGTTTTAATAGTGTAAACTGTAGGTTTACCATCTTCTTTGTATAATAGATCTACACCTATAACGTCTCTTGGTACTAGACTAAACTCATGAAAGTAATTAGCTAAAGTTAAACTTCTAATAGTATTGATCATACCTGTGTTGTGACCTTCTTTAGCTCTGTAGCTATAATCACCTGGTAAGAAAGCAACTTGCGACCAAGGTGCAAAAGTTGAATATTCACCATCATCATACCTCCATCTATAAGAAAATCTAGGAAATTTAAACTCAAACAAAGGATCACCTGCTTTTAATCTAATATACCAATTTAGATTTCCAGATGCAATGTTTGTAGAGGTGCTTGAAATAGATATACCAAAAGGTCCAGTTATAGGGTTGTTGTTGTTAGCAGAGCTACTTGTCACACGGACAGTAACTTCAGTTAAATCTTCATTCCAAGTAGAACCACTTACAGCGCTAGAGTCTGAAGTTAAAATTAATTCATCACCAACTCTAAAGTCTACCGCTTCAAAAGTGTGTATAGTAAAACTTGTACCTCCTGGGAGAGGATCTCCATTAGCGTCGGTAAAATTCATAGTTTGTAAAGTACCACCACCAGATACTCCTATCATGGTGCTAACTACATTAGCAGTAGGTAATTGGTTGCTTGAGGTAGGATCTGGAGCTCTATCAAAAGGAGCAGCACTCATTCTTAGCTCTAAAGGAAATTTAGGGGATTTTTTTATAACAGTTATATGTTCTCTTTTAACATCAGTTCTGCTTAACTTATCTCTGTCTGTTGCTAAAACATATATTCTTGCTAGCGTCGGATGTTTTAAAACTACTCTAGTGTGAAAATGAGCATTGTTATTATTAAGCATCGTGGCTGTGCTTTCGCTTACTGCCGGGGAAATAGATTGGTTTGTAGCGTGTGATCTTTTCTGAGAATCATTCCAACCATTAGATATAGTTAGTCCACCAGTACCATATATAGATTTAGTTATGTTTATTTTCTTTGGCTCAGTATAACCATCTGTCCAAAATAACATATCTTCAACATGACTTATAGCGTCTATAGGGAACTTAGAGTTAAACTGTAAAACTCTTCCTTCAATATTACCACCTTTTGGTACAAAGTTAACCACGTCACCAGAGCTAACAGCTATATTAGTAGCTCCAACCCACCATTGATAGTCGTGGTATATCTTCCATGTTCCAGAACCAGAGTGAACAACATCTGTAACACAAACATTATCACTGGCAATTAAAGTTATACTATTAAAAGTACCTTGAACAAGCATACCAGTTCTAATACCAGTGGTATTAAATGTACCATCACCGTTGTCACTTACTTCAAAGTAGTTAGCTCCAGCAGTTGTGTTGTTAGCTGTTATAGAGTCTTGAACAGCAAATATATCTACAAATACATATTTAGTAGCTTGCGAGTCAGTATCATACTCTATTATGTAATCTTTTTTTATATTAGGCGTAAAACCAGTAGCTGGATCACCTTCACTAGAGACAAAGTAATATATTTTATTTCTTTCTGGTATTGCATAAGCTCCAACGCAGGTAGAAAAGTCACTAGCAACTAAACCAACTGTTCTCTCAGTGTTACCAAGTAAAGTTTGCACGGTTCCAACGTTAGAACCTTCAGAATTAGATATTTCAATATTGTTCGCATCTCTATACTGACCAGGACCAATAACTCTTTCGTCCATGTCCTTGTTCATCTTTGCCTGCGAGAAGTCACGTTTTAACTCAGCCATGTTTTATTTTTATTTTATTATTTTACTTGCTCCTTTCATAATTTGAGTAAGCTCCTCTATTTTAATATTTGATAATCTTATCTTAGCTTTTCTTGTTTCAGCAAATTTTTCTTTTTTAAATCTTGCTATCATTTGTTCTGGAATACCAGCTTTTGCTTCTAAGCAGCCGACAGTGATCCATTTTATAATAGCTTCTTGAGCAAACTTAGGACAAAATATTTCTCCATCATATCCAACACCATCTGATATATATTGTATAGTTACATATTTACCAACATTAGAACTGCTAAAGTGCAACAAACCTTGTCTTTGGTCTATATAAAAACTACCGTTTGACTGTGCGTACTGTGGATCTAATCCATATCTACCACCAGTAGTCATATCAAAAAAACCATCAGCGTAATCCTCTACTTGTTGGTTTGTAGTTGCTGATGTTGGGTTTTTATAATACGTCCAAGTGTATGATTCAGCTGCCTCATCAGAAGCACCTCCACTATACGTGAAGTGGTAATTAGAATCTTGTAGCATTGATTTTGGGTTAGATGTTTTCCTAGCGGGATATAATATTCTTTGTATACCACCTGAATCTACCCAAGTAATTTTTACGTAGTTAACATAGTCTTGTGGTAATGGAATAATTAAAGATGGTGGTATTTCTACCTCCATAGCTCTTGTAGAATTAAAAGTATCATAACTTAATTCTTGCATAACTCTCATTGCGTGGTAATTAACATCACCTTTTTTAGTACCCTCTAGTATTTTACCATCAGTGCAATAAGTAGCTACAAAATCATTAACTACCTGGTTTGCACTTATGAATTGATAACTACCATAATTCTCATCGCCAGAGTGTTGATTTCCATCAGCACCTTCGTAATATAGTTGTTCTGTTGCTGTTATTAAGTAATTTGGCATGTTTTATTGTTTTTCGTTTGTGTTCTGAGCTTCTTCGTTTGATGCAATCTGTACTAACCCAGGTTTGTTTATTGTTATACCAGCTAATTCTAATATCTTTACAACTAAGTTTGTTTCTTCTGATCTATGTAGATTAAAGTCAGCCGATGTGAATGAGTCGTAAAGAGCGTTTTCATTCACAACAACATATCCCCATTTAACAGGAGTTGGTGGTGCGGCAATAACCTCTACAGAAACGCCTGATGTTATTGGAGTTGTAGCTGCGCTTTCAGCATAAACAGATATACTTCCATCAGAATTTTCATGATACAAATATCTAGCTGGTTGTTGATATACTTGGTGAAACGGTGAAGCAGCAACAGCATCCCAACTTTCTTTTATAAAAGGTCTCATATCCCATTCTGTTTTTTGCAAAGGTATACGTTCAGCACCTGTACTAAAAAAGTATCTACCTGTTCTATAAACAGAAGCTGCTAAAGCCGGTCTACTTAAATTACCAGCATTATTTACTAAAGCAACAGGAGCTCCTTCGTATATAGATAGCTTTTCTCTTATCAAGTTGACCATACTACTAAAGTCTGGTTCTACTGTTGTATTTTGTGTTGGGGAATTTGTAGGTTCTTCTTTTTTAGTGATATTTACATACTTAGCTAGGTCGTAGAAGTACTGCTCGAATATATCGTGCTGTGCTTGGTTAGCATGTAAGTTAAATTCTTGTGGCGTAATATAGCCTCTTTGTTCTTTGTTAGCTAAAGCTAAGACTCTTTGATAAACTGTGTCTATACTTATAGTTGTTGTTGCATTTACAATTGGCATATTTTATATTTTTTTGTAGTTTACGATCGCCCCGTAGGGCGACCGCTCTACAGTTTGATTATTTTAATCTTTTTTCAATGCTTGAATAAACTTCCATTCCTTCATCTGTTTTAAACCAAGCGGCTAAAGCATTATATGGATGTTCGTCAAACGGAACATTAATTAGTTTTCTACCATTAGAAACCCACGTAAATGTTCTTTGGTCTGGTGACAAGGTTATTAAACCCATTTCAACAGCTTTTATACCTTTATTTCTAAGCTGAACATTATCGTCATTAGCTAGTGTTATAAATGTTCTTGGATTGTTCTTAGCAAATATTAGTAAATCTCTTTTAAGTTCCTTAGAAGTCATGTTAGACACCTTAGAACCTATTTCTACTCTCATTATTGCTTCGGCTAGTTCAATATCCATATCTCTAGCTACAATTAAAGCGTCAATTTCCATATCCATAACTTCTAGTGTGCTAGCTGCTTTGGCTACAGGTTTTACTTCTTCATAAAGCTTGTTCAAGTAAGGGTGATATAAAGATAAAACCTTTTGTAACATTACTTTTTCTTTTGGAACGTATAAAGCTCCGTTTTCAAATATAATGTGCATAGGTCTATAATCTCCTAGCATTTCATCTACAAACACTGTTTTTTGATTTTCAGTTGCTAGTATTTCCCTAGCGTAACCTTTTTCCTCGTCAAACCAAGTTAACCCTTGATTTCTTATAGTGTATGTTAAAGGTTTTTTATCGCTTCTAAGAATATAAGTTCTATTCTTTATTTCCCAATCATCAATCTTCTTACCTCCTAAATCAGCTTTTCTAATTTTTACTGGTTTTGGTTTTTCCATAACCGGTGTTTCAACTTTTGGTTGTTCTACAACCTGTGGAGTTGGTTCCACTTCTGTTTTTTGTTTTTTTGCCATAATATAATATAATAATAGTTAATAAAAAAAAGGGGAGGAGTTTTCCTCCCCTTTCTAAAGTTTAAAGGATATTATCCTTTTAGTAATACAAAGTTATTAGCACCTTGTACAACTAAACATCTTTCAGTTAAGAAGTGCATTTCCATTGCATCTAAAGATGAAGTAGCAGCTCCAACTGAACCAGTAGTCCAAGTCTTCATTTGTCTACTTTCCATTTCAGAAGCTCTGTAACGTACGTGTAAGAAAGGTCTCTTAAGATTCTTTCCTAACGCTTGGTCATATACAGAAGTTACACCAGCAGGAATAAATACTCCTCTGATAGCTTCAGCAGCAAGACCACCGTTTATTAAACCTCTAGTAGCAGCATCGTTTAAGTATCTAAAGTCAGACTTGTAGAAATCGTAAGATCCACGTCTGAAACCAGAGAAACCTAAGTTTAATGCCATATCTTCAGAGTTGTTGAATACTCCAAAAGAAGTACCACCAGCGCCGTAAGAATTCATAGAAGCTAACATATCATCTATTTTAAGAGAAGTACCTCTGTTTAAGAACATCATGTTTTCTTCAATAGCACCTTGAGTATCTAACTGAGCTAAAGTAAGGTCAAAGTCTAGTAAGTTTTGAGCAGCAGTTCCTAAGAACGCGTTAGACACGTTACCTCTAGTTTCTAATGCATCAAATAAACCTTGAGTACCATCACCAGCAGCACCAGAAAGACCAGTAATTGCTTGACCAGATTTTTTAGCTTCTAATAATGTCATTTCAACATAGTCAGAGAATCTAGCTCTAGTATCACCAGCAGCTTTTAAGTACCATAGGTAACCGTTTTGTCCTTCTTCACCAGAAATTTCAACCCATCCAATTTGAGAAGTATCAGAACCAGAAACCTGGTAAAAATCTTTCATTATAATTGGCTTGTTGTTAAACGTAGCAAAAGATGGCTCATTAGCAGTTCTGTTAGCAGATCCAGCATAGTTATCACCTTTGTTGAATTCAGAACCTATAACTAATACAGATACGTTTGCAAGGTTTGTTCCAGCAGCACCATATACAGCAAGTTCAGTACTTGTTGCAGTGTCATATGGCTCAGCAGTTACAACAGCAGCAGCAACACCAGTAACGTAAGCAGTTATAGTGTTTGCACCGTCAGCTGCAGTTACTAGTATCATATCACCTTTTCTAATACCGTGGTTAGCACCCATTGCATTACCATCAACATCAGTACCAATTGTAATTGCGTTTAATGCACCAGCGTTACCAGCATCAATCGTACAACCTTTGTACGATAAGTGTAATCTACCTTGCTCAGACCAAATAACTTGATCAGCAGCCATAGACTCTTCAGCTCCTACTTGTGAAAGGAAACCAGAGATTGTTCTTTGTCCGAACACCTCAGCTTCTTTCTCCATAAGATCTGGTAAATATTGCTGTGCCCAAGTCGCAGTTGTAAAATCAACATACGCAGATGGTACAGCTTGTTTTTTTGCAGCCGGTGTAATATCACCAGCTCCAGGTATACTTATTAATCCCATTTTATCTAATTTTTAAATTTATTATTTATTTTTAATTTTGAACTTTAAACCACTTGAATTCTGACCAAGCACTTTGAACTTAACTCCACCAACTTCTCCACCGTCAAACGATTGTCTAGCAGTATTTATGTTTTTACTTTTAGCAACCGTGTTTTTAATGGCGTCAGCTTTACCTTGTTCATAGAAATGATTGGCAATTGCATCAGCGTTCATAGCCGTAAATAATGATTTATGATAACCCTTCGCATCGGACATTGTATTATTTTTGTCAAGAAACTTTCCTACAAAATTATTTAAGTCACTTTGAGTGTCTCTTACCTCATTAGCATTGTTAACATTAAACCTAAACTTCTTATCTCCGATGTTATATTCAAAACCTTTGAATTTATCGTTAAAGACCTGTTTGGTCTTATTTTGAAAAGCTTCAGTCTGTTGTTTAACAATCCTTTCATTTTCTTGTGATTCACTTTCGTATCTATTAAAAAAGTCAATTGCTTTTTGTTGCTCACCAGTGAGTTTACTTCCAGCTTTAACTTCTTCATAGTACTTAGACTTTAACCCGTCTAAATGGTTTTTAGCGTTGGCAACTTGCTCTTTTAACGCTATTTTTTTTCTTTTAATATCTTTTTCATCATCTGTGTCTTCGTCATAAGAAAACTCTTCTTCTAGTAAAAAGTTTATTTCTTCAGAGCTTAGATGAGGTTTAGTTTTTTGATAGTATTCTTCTAAGACTACAGAGTCATCTTCTTCGCTATAGTCTTTATTTAAAGATACGTATTCTTCTAAAGTACCTCCAGTTTCTTTCATAAACTCTACTACCTTTTGTATGTTTTCCGGTAGTGGATCACCCGTAGCTTCTGATTCAGCGACTGCTTCTTCAATTTTTTCTTCAGCTTCAGCTACTTCTTCTTCAGTAGAATCTTCAGTTATTTCTTCTAATACTGATTCATCTTTCGGTGTTTCTGTTTCCTCTGGTACTTCTTCTTGTTTTTCTGGGGCATTGGCATCTTCATCGACTCCAACCACTCCCTCGTTGTCAGTGTTATCTTCTGCAACTTTAATTGTTTCTGTGGTTTCATTTGTTTCTGGTTCTATTGGTGTTGTTAAATCTATTTTTATAACGCTGTCATCTCCAGCGGTTTCAAACTTTGTTTCATCTACGGGTGTTTGTTCTACCGTTTCTTTTGTAGCCTCCTCAGCTACGTTGTTTTCATTTTCTTCCATAATATAATATAATTAGTTACTTGTTAATCCTCCTATGCTTATTGCAGACCCCGCTCCCATAGTATCATTACCTGCTGACTCAAACTTTTTAGGTGTTTGCTCCGCTTTTTTTAAACCATCTTGTAATTTTACTCTTTCGTCTTTACGATCTTCTTTGTAAGCATCACTTTTTGTTGGACCTCCTTCTAGTTCTTTTAGTTTTCTATTTATCTCAAACTCGTGGTCCATTAATTGCTTTTTCATTTCAGCTTCTTGTTTCATGAAAGCTAATTTCATGTCATTTTTAGCAGTTTCAAATTCTATATCTGCTTGAGCTTTAGCTTGATTTTTTTGTATCTCACTTTGAGCAGCAGCTTGTTGAGCTTGTTGATTAGCTTCAGATTGTTTTTGTATATTCTCTTGTTGCATTTTCTGATCCCTCTCTAGCTTCTTTTTTCTTTTAATCTTTAGCATTTGATTAGCCATTTTTAAATTTCTAATCTCACGTAAGTCTATAGCGTCATCTAAATCAATTAGCTTTTGGTTAATTGCCATTTGTATGTTATTTTCTAACATTTGTTTCTCTTCCTCGTCAGGCATTAACTCTAAAAATATACCAAAGTCATACAAGTGTAGTTCTGACATCTCAGATAGCGTTGCTACATTGTGAGCACCTATAGCTTGTATAAAAGCTTCTCTTGTAGGTGAATACTCTACAATATCGGATATTCTTAGTGATAAAGCCTCGCAAGTTTCAGCCGTTAAAAATAGCTGTGAGTTTAATATGTGTCTTGTTGCTACATTTGAATTAGCAGCCGCTAGCTTTTGTACACCAACTAAAGAGTTTTTATCTGGAGTACTAGCATCTCTTGCTTCGTTTAAACCAGTTACATCTCTTATCATTTGTAGATAATAATTGTAAGTCTGTATTAAGCTTTGCATTTTTTGTCCACCAGATCCATTTGCTATTTGCTGTATAGGCATCTTACCTGGGTTTGGATCACCTTCAGATGTCATTGATCTACCAATTACAGATCCTGTTTGGAAGAACATGTTTAACGCTTCTTGTGGGTTGTAATTAGTTCCGTTACCTAAATCTATTTCAGCTAACCCATCTGCATCTAAATAAACACCATCTGGCACCATTCTAGCTAATACTTGTTGTAGCTTTAAGTGTGTTAACTGTATCATATCAGCAAAACCAGTTATTCTACTAACTAAAGACTGTATCTTACCATTGTACATTTGTGGTGCAACTAAAGAGTAATTCATTTTAACTTTGTTAAAATCACTTTTTTCTCGCATCATGTTTTCAGCTTTCTTCCATTTAAGTAAAAAATCTGTACCTAACACTATAGCTCCTTCAAACAAACACTCTACAGATCTTTGCATTTTAGAGTAATCCATCATTTTATCTTCTGGTGGATTAAATTGATCTGTTTTTTCTATAGCTCTTTCACCTCCCGTAGAAGTTGTTTTAACTTTATAAACATCATTCATATATGTTTTGTAGTTAAAATACAATATCTGAACTTTGTTAACATCAGCGTCTTCATGTCTTGGGTCTCCAGCTTTTAATCTGTTGTGTTTTCTTTTGAAGTTGTTTAAATCGTTGTCTGTTAAATGCGGAAACTCTCTAACTAATTCGTTTATAGGTATATTTTTAACTTCACCTATATAATATATATCATCAAAATATGGTGACTCACTGTGTGAGTAAATTATATTAGCAGGATCTACATACTCTACTTTAGCTCCTTCAGACCAATTAAAAGTTGTTTTAACACAACCAATACCACAAACTGTAAGGTCATACAAACATCTTCTTTTTACTAAATCGTACTTACTACCTTCAAGTAATACATTTATAGCTTGTTCGTTTGCTATTTCAACTTGCTGCTTGTAAGTTAGTTGCATATGCAATGCTAACTCTTCTTCAGTTTCAGGTAGTAAATCTGGATCGTTTTTGTATAAATCTATATTAAGAGTTTGCTTAGCCGTATCATTAAACTCTCTAGCCCTCATGTCTTGTAGAACGCTCTCCATGTATTCAGTGCGCTTAGCCATACCATACTCATCTTGCGAGTAAGCTTTTATATCATAAGTTCTTTGTGCCATACCATTTACAACTATATCGACAAACTTAGGTATAATAGGTACTGGCGTCCAGTCTAAATTAAGATATGACAAGTCACCGTTTATTGACAACTCGTTTTTATATTTCTGTACTGATTGTTCTCCTCTAGCGTATTTTCTTAAATTATGATACTTAGTTTTGCTTAAAGAATACCTATTAGAAGAAGTACCTTCAAACCACTCTCTCTCTATAGCTTTTGCTACTTTCAACCCATACTCTGAGCTCATCTTTTCAGCGTCGCTAACGACTTGTGAAGGAAAATTTGTTATAATAGACTCTGCCATATTATTTTTTAATTATTTTTGAATTTATTCCAGCGTTACTATATTTAGCTATATTAATATTTAACGCTTGTTTTTGTATCGGCGCGTTTGGTCTGTATAAATGTCTATTGCAAGCCATTATAGCTAAACCACTACTTATAGCCGCGTCAAACTTTGTTCTTTTATTTATATCGAACTTAGCCCAGTCATTTAATGTTTCATTAAAAAACATGTTACCATTGCTACCGTCGTTTTTAATACCCACGTGATCTTGTATATACATCTCAATTGCTGCCGCGTGTGCTTGTTTAATATCCTCGCTAGAGTTTGGTATTCCACCTATTTCTTTCTCTGCAACAGATAATTTGTTCCATACCTTATCAGGTCTATTCATGCTGTAACCTCTGTAACCACGTCTTCGTAAATAATACAATAGACGAGGTTTATTGTTCTCTGCGAGTATAGGCATCCCGTAAAATACTAGTGCCATTAGAACGTCTTCAAAGAATATATCAGCTGTCTGTGGTCTTGCTACGTATTCTAAAAAGAATTTGTTTGGTGGAACATCTTCCATGCTAAACTTGGTTAACCCGTGCAAAGCACCTTTTGAACCTTTACCATCTACTGTTCCTGATATATCATAACTATCACAACCAAACGCTCCCATGTGTTCATTACCAGGCCATCTAACATTATTTTTTAACAGTATTTTATTCTGCATATGTTGAGGTGGTGTCCAACTTATTTTAAACCTACCTTTTTTATCTGGGTAAAATATAACTTTAGAATCTTTAACACCGTTTACCCATTGAAAGTTACCTTGAGTTATACCAAGTGTTCTACCTAATTCCTCGTTGTAGTCTATTTGTTCATACAGTTTAACTAAGTTAAATATACTTCCTTTTGTTTCATCTCTAAACGCATGTTCAGTGGTTCTTGGAAACTGTCTGTAAAACTCATTTAAAGCGTCTTGATCATTTTTTAAACCATCAGCTTCGTTCTGCCAGTTTTCTACAACACCTATATCTATTAATTCCCCTTGTGGGTCGAGGACTTCATCACTCGGAGTATCGAAGACTGGACTTCCGTATTCATCAATAAATCCTTCGTAGTTCCACTCCATTGGGATAAAAAGAGAATATAAACCAGACGCTGTTTGTCCATTTCTGTTTCGTTTAGTAACATCTGATGCATTGTATAATTTTTTAAAGTTATCACCCCCTTTGTCTAAAGCGTTTGATGTTGAACCCATCATACACTTACCTATAATTCTACTACCTAACCTTAAACACGTTTTTGTAACTCGCCAGTTATTTAATATATTATCAGGTCTTTCCCACTTACCACTTTCATCATGTACTAACAACTTTAGTTTTTCACCATCATAACTATTATCTCCTGTGTTTTTCCAGTCTATAGTTGTATCTAATCCTTCTAAATCTTCTAGCTTTTCGTTTGCTGTTATCTTTTTTCTAGTAAACTTACTAGCAGGTACTCTATATGCCAACTCTGACTTCGGTCTATCCATACCGTCTTGAATAGGTGAGAAGAAAAATGGATAGTTAATACTAATAGGTACTACTTTGTCTGTAAACATTTTTTTAGCATCAGCACCTGTTTTAGATAGTATACCAAACCTTGCGTCACTTGATATTGTAGCTTGGTTAACTGTTTCAGCTGACGACATGAAAGAAAAACCAGATCGTCTGTTTTTAAGGTAACACATACCATAGCATCTTTTATCTGCTTTACAAGCTTCCCAGAATATGTAGAACAATCTGTTAGCTTCTCTAAAGTCTGGTGCACCTACGTCAATCTTACTCCATTGCAAGTACATATAATGTGTACCTGTTATGTATGTAGACTTGCCGTTGTTGTTAAACCAGAAACCTTCATCTCTACGTTTAAACTCTTCATCTATATAGTCAAACCAATCAGCTTTCTTTTCTTCAGGGTAACTACGCCAGTCAAATATGTTTTTTAGTCTACTTAATTGTTTTGGGTATTCAAACTGTTCCCATTTTTTACTTTCATTAGAGTAAACGTCTTTTGGTTGTTTAGGTAAAGCTATTTGAAAACCTTGTATTTCATATATCTCTCCAATTTGCCCAGTTTGAGATATAACAACTATATCATGTTCTTTGTTGTAGCCGTATGACCATTTTTTACCTTTATTAAGTCTACTTATAGTAGTCTTCTTTATAGGTTCTACGATACTGTATAAATTTTGCTCGTACATTATTTAGATCTACCTTCTGCAAAACCTTTAAATGCTTTAACCTCGGTTTTAGTTTCTTTACCATCTAGTATATTTTCCTCTTCTTGTATTCTATTTAATATTTCGAAAGCATCAAATATAGCTAACTTCTTTGTTGCTGCAGCGTTCTTTAATCTATCAGCTGATATATCATCATCACTATCTACAATTGCTTCTTTAGCAACTTTAATTAGTTCTTCAACTGCTTTATGTCCAGCTTGGATTATATTCTTCTTCGTCTCCTTGATATTCATATTTAATTGTAATAAATTTATAGTGAATTCTGTATAGTCTTTTACCATCGATAACAAATTCATATTCTAGTTTTGGTAAAAAACCTACTAAACTACCAACCTCAATATTGTTTGAGTATTTTACAATACCTATCAAAGGTCTTTCTGTATTAGTGTCGAATTTATCGATTGACTTTATCGGTTGTATAAAGCAATAACCTTCTAAAGCTTGCCAACCGTTTCCTTTATTATAAGCATATATTAAATCTTTATTAATAAAATACTTATCTTCATCAAAAAAACTTTTACTGTTTTTTTCTTCATACTTCATGTTTTGCCACCTTCTAAATATATTATGGTGAACTATGATAGTATCTCCTTCTGTTATATCAGTGTTGTTTACTAATGGTGTAGATATTACAATAGCCTCTCTGTTTGTAAACTGAAACTTTTCATTATCTGTATTAACTATTAAGTTTCCTCCTTCTACTTCTTTACTGTTATTATATCTACTACCTTTTGGTTTTACAACAAAGTCGTAAATACTGTTCATTAGTATTCTAAATTATATTCTACTGATACAGCCATGTTTTTATTAAAATCTTTCCAAGGTATTACTTTTTTACCTTTTCTAATATAAACACTAAACTTTGTTTCTTCTTCCATGATATCACAGATGGTATGACCACCATACACTTCCTGTCCAACAGAATAGTGCATGGCGTCATTTTTATAATCTTTACCTATCGATATTTTACGAATCAGCTTTGACATCTTCTTTTTCTTTTATCTCGCCAGTGTTAATATCAATATCTACGTCTCCGTATTTTTCATTTAAGCTTTTTTGAAGCTTACTTATTTCCTCTTGTAAGTTAGTGTTTATGTGTAGTAAGTCATGCTTTCTCATTTCCATGTTACCTAACTCCATTTTAATTCTGTTTATTTCTCCCACAATTTTCTGTACAGGAGTTAATTCATCAGTTGTCAAATGAGTTGCTTTAGACTTTAAGTCTACTATCTTTTCTTTTTTTGCCATTTTATTTAATTTAAGTTAATTTTAATTTGCTATCATTGTTCTTATCACACCATCTCTAGGGACTTGGTTTGCAACGCTATCTACATCAATATCGGCAGTCCCTCTAGTGTGATCTAGTGAACCGACTTGAACAGCGAATTTCTTTGTTGATGATACAGTTGGATTTGCGCCGTCAAAATACCCTGTTATTCTTAAAGCGTACCAACCGCCTAATGTGCCTGACTGGTTGTTTGCATGACGAGTTCTATCTAATATACCTCTTGACGGTAGTCTCGATCTAACAGATCCATTTGATCTTGAAAAAACCCAATCATGTACATTTGGAATACCATGAAAATAATCTTCATTTGGAGTTGTTCCGCCTGAAGTCATTGTGTTTCCTTTTAAAGCTGAAGTAGCGTGATTACCTAAAACGTGTGATCCGTGGTTATTTACTGGAGAAGCTCCAGTTGGATCTTTCCACTGTGAGTAACCTTGCGATCTGTATATAGAGTTTTGACTAGGCACGTGGTATGCTGTTTTGTTTGCAGCGAATTTAAAATTTCCACCACCTGGGTTGCTAAAGTTATGAGCAAGAGCTTGAGCTGAGGTATCATAAGGTTTCCATTTCAAAATACCACCAAGTAATGCGAAGTATGCATATCTATCAGCTTGGGAATTTAAAGCAGGGTCAGGATCTAATGAAACATTACTTTGGTTTGCATAGTTTTGGAATTTTTTTCTTAAAGGGTGTATATGATAAGTTAGCGTAACTCCATTGGCTATGCTAGCGGCTGCAGATAGTGTTAAAGTTGTACCACTAACGGCTGAAACCACAGTTCCTTGTGGAATATTACCTGACGAGTCAGTTACAAGCTGACCTACTGTAGGTGCGTCTCCACCTGAGTTTATTTGCGCCACTGTTAAAGTAACACTTGTAGAGCTTGTTGTTGCGCCGTTTACAATACTTGTGCCTCCATTCATTAATAAAGCAGCGTCCATATCAGCATCGGAGTAAACATCTGAAATACCTACACGGTTATTTGCTAATCCCCATTTTGGTAAAGCTATAGGGCAAAACACCTTAATAGATGCCCATGTTCCTTCTACAAACTGTTCTGATCTGATATTAACCAAACCACCATTAGCAATAGGAACAACCATCATAGCTTGCCTTGTGCTATATAAATCATCATTTAAAGTTACAGCTGAAGAACCAGGATATGCTTTGTTACAATTTAGATCGTTTGTTTCTGTTTCAAGATGACCAGTATAAGGTCCAGCAAAATCTTTTAACAATGATACATCATAAACATTAGTAATACTGTTATAATTATATACAGAAGCACCAGTATAAACATCGTTACCGCTAAACATACCGTATGCTAATAAAGGTGCTGTTTGTCCTGTTGGTGGGTTACCAAAGTTAACAGCGTTACTATTATTAAAAGCTTTATATTTTGCACCATTTGACATTCCACTACCAGTTGAAGCTTCATTAGCTGTTGGTATTGAAGTTGCAGTTAGTTTAGTACCAACAACTGTTGATACAGGTGTATTTCCGCTTACTATATTTCCACCACTATCTTTGTATGGTGCACCAATAAAACCCCTCATATAACCCATGCCTTTCATTATATAAAGGTCGGTAGGTGGTATATAATAGTTGTTTGCATTTGCAGCTACTATAGGTGTTCCCATTTGGCAAGCTGAATACTCCGAGCCATAAACTCCTTTGTATTCCCATCTCGTTTTATCACCTATAGGTTGGTCTGCAGGCGCTACAGTTGGATCGTCAGTTCTTGTAATACCTACTTCAGCAACTAAAATAGCACAACCACTAGCGCTACCCATATCAAATGTAACGTTATAAGAACCAGAATTACTTTGTGCGTATAAAGGTGGCGTAGTACAAGGTACAATACCAGGTATACGCTCGCTTATGTAATATGACATATTACTAAACGATAAACCTTGAGACATACCTTGAATACTCATTAGTAGCCGAAGTAACAGATTACTGGACTAGCAGCTGGAGTAACCGATACCCATCTACCATATATAATCATACCCATTGGGTAAGTTACACCTGTAGCTGCGTTACCACCAGCGCCATTAGCACCATCTAAAAACAACAGTGCTTGTGCATTTGGAGTAACTTGGTGTGAAAGAGTAACTACAGTACCTGCAGCATTTATGCTTACAACCTTTACATAGTCGTTATATTTTTCGTAATTAGGTGCTGGTGTTTCTGGATCAATAACTATACCAGTTCCTGTATTTACAGCAGCAGCGTTACCTGTTAGTAATACTGGGTCACCAACTTGTATTTGTTTGTTTGCAGTTATTGTAATGTTAGCTCCTGCAGCGTAAGTTCCGTTTGTTACATCAGATTTGTGAAAACCTGAAAGATTCATATTTCCAGCTGTTGTAGAATCTATATAGTTTGGTAAACCAGCTCTATCGCTTTCAGATATAATCTTACTAATAGTGTTTGCTTCTATAAACTGTATAGCTACTATAGCCATACCTTTTGGTGGAACTACTTCGGTACCTGTTTTTACTAAAACACTACCTAGCTGTCCAAAGCCGTATGCTATTTCTTGTGAATTTCCTGTTGCCATGTTTTTTTATGTTTTCTTATTTATTATTATTACACGCTTTATCACCGTTTTAAAGCGTTATTTTATTAATCATCTATTTGAGGTATATATCCTCCATCTTCTAGTTCTTCAACTTCAACACCAGTTCCGTCTCCAACCCACTCGCTGCTGTTTGTAAACGTGTAACTAGAACATGTATTTATATTGTTAAACTTTCTAATTCTCTCTACAACATCTTCTGTTGTTGCTATTAATCTTTTAGATTTATCTATGCTTTTATGCATAAAATGCACTTGTGATTTATCTACTAATTCAAATGTTTCTGTTGTTATTATATAGTAATTCATATTATTTATTTACTATTGCTGATCCACCTGCTATTGTAAAGTTATCGTTTGATCTTGTAGCATTACCATTGCCTTCAAATTTCCAATAACCTATTAAGTTTGATTGAGCACTGTGTGTCTCTGCATCCATAGGTGAACCACTATTATACAAAGATGTTACTTCACTAGCACTTAATTCTTTACTCCACATAGTTACATCGTTATATACTGTGGCAGTAGAGTTACCAGCTTTATCTTGGTTACCATTATAATCACCTCTTGATCCTAAACTCCACAACCTATTATCTGTAGCACTCATTGGGTTTGCTGCTATTTTAGCTGTACCAGCGTTTGTTTGTATAGGTGCAGAACCAGCAGCATTTGCGTTCCAATAAAGCTTTAGTGAACTAGCTATGTTAGTTGCTGCTTTAGTAATAGTAATCATCGTGTAATTATTGTTACCTACATAACCTCTATTACTAGCACTCCAATATGTGCTACCTAAACCAGCCGCAGCATAACCAGCTGCATAAGCACCTGAGTTAGAGTGAAACAACCATTGCGCGTCTTTATACCACGTTGTGCTTCCGTTTGGTTTGTTACCATATCTAATGCTAAGTCTATTGTTACTTTCGTTATATAATATTTTAATACCGTCTTCTAGCTGATATGATGTACCACTCTTGTGACCTACTATAAAATGTATGTTTGTATTTAGATTTGAAGCCCAACCAGCTTTAATCCAAAATGATATTGTCCAAGCTTCGTTTTCAGTAAAGTTAAACGTATCATCAGTGTCAGTAAAAGTTATAGCATTTGATACACCAGTTGTTATTGTTTTTGAAACAGCTTTTGTATCTGTAAAAGAAGCAGCAGCGTCGTGATCATATCCATACCACTCTGACATACCGTGTGGCGTAGATGAATTTGGTACACTATCAGAGTTAGTGTTAAAAGTTGTTTCAGCAGCTAAAGTAGTTAAAGATATGCTTGTATATTCTTCTCCTGCATTGTAGTTATCTTCATCTACTTCGTTTTTTATACCAGCTAAACTTATAGTACCGCTACTTGGAACAGCCATTGCACTTTTCTTTTAGTTCATCAATTTGTTTTTGTTGATCTTTTATAGCTTCAATTAACACAGCAACCATTTTTTCATACTTAACAGCTTTGTAACCATTATCTCTTGTGTCAACTATTTCAGGAAATACTTTTTCAACTTCTTGAGCAACTACGCCAATATCATCGTTGCCGTTAAACTGCTCGTGCTTATCGTTCCAAGTAAACGTATACCCAGTTAAACTTTTTACTTTATCAATAGGGTTTGTAATTGCTTGTAAATTATCTTTGTACCTTTTGTCAGATGACGCATAAGCAACTACATCTTCACCGACATTAAGTGTTTTAGCAATACCCACACCACCTAAAGTTTTAAACGCGCCTGAACTTTTGTTTGTTGATTGTGTTGTGTTGCTTTGACTTATTGGTCCTGATGCTGAGGTGTTACCACTAAAAGTTTTATTACCACTTATTGTTTGTGTACCAGACAAAGTAACGTCTCCAACGTTTGCAGTAGCTCCTGTGGCAACGCTATCTAATTTAGTCTCTTGAGCGTCTGTCATAAAACGCTTGTTAGTACTGTCCTCCATGTTAGCAGTACCAAACTCAGGTTCCGCACCAGACTCTAATGCTTGGTCAATATTTTTTATATTAACAACACTTACCTCACTATCCATCAAAGCTCCTGCTGAAGTAACATTAGTAGTATTAGTAACGTCAGCATTAGTAGCAACGGTATCTATTTTTGTTTTATCACTAGAAGACATTAAACCAGAATCTCCACTAGTAGCATTACCGTGCACTGCAACACTAATTGTACCATCGGCAACTACAGTTATACCTGCGCCAACTTTAACTAAACCTAAATTCGTAGAGCTTGCCTTTGTATAAGTAGTGTTTGTAATAACACCAGTACTAGTATTTATACCTGAGCCAGAAAAGAAAGCTCTTGTTGTGGCAGCACTGTTTTGTGTGTTTGTGTCTGTTACTGTTTCAGTAGCTGTTGCTATGCCTGTAACGTGACCATTACTGTCTACGGTTATATCTTGTATATACTGTCTTCCACTACCATTAACAGAATCTGCAGCGGATATGTTTTCGTGAGCTGTGTATGTTTCGGTTTGTAAATACCTAGCATCAGATTCAGTTTCTGTATAATACCTACTATCTAAATCAGTTGAAGATGCTGTTAAATAACCAGCCGCACCGTGATCACCCCATCCATAAGCTGTATTACCTTTTGTAGATGTAAAACCATCTCCTGTTGTTAAAACACCACCACTAGTGTATGTCATTCTATTAGTTGAACTACCAGCTGGTCTCCATTCTAAATTACCACCATCATAAGACGCAATATCCCATGATGTCGAGCTATTATCCATAAGTCTTAAATAAGACCAATTATTATTAGATTCTATTTCAATTCTACCAGATGCAGCTGAATCAACTTTAAAACCTAATGCATTTGTAGAGGTTACAGTGCCAGATATATCAGCATTACCGTCAATATCTAAGCTATCAGCTTGTAGTTCGCCAATAATATCTACACCGTCGGATTTTGTTGTAAATTTTTCAACTCCATTGTGGAATATCTTAACGTCATTACCGTCTGCTCCCGTAAGATAATATTTATTACCAGCAGCGTTTAATAGTTGTAAGTTTGTTGCTTTTATGTTTAAATGCCCACTGCCAGTGTCGCTTATATAACTATTACTACCATCGTGGTATATTTTTAAATCATCACCGTTACCAAAGGTTGCAACACCATTGTCTGGCAAGCCAAGGTCTTTAAATAAATCTAGCTTACCATTTTGATCGTAGTTATGAACTGTTCTTCTACCACTAGGATAACCACCCCAT
>Ga0098060_1000127_pt1 | contig 36708 bp, 39 predicted proteins | sample 21_taG_FD_77063 | JGI IMG/M metagenome (GOLD analysis project Ga0098060, IMG submission 77063) | Marine viral communities from the Subarctic Pacific Ocean - 21_ETSP_OMZ_AT15319 metaG | ecosystem: Environmental > Aquatic > Marine > Oceanic | place: Pacific Ocean | collected 2015-01-19 | reverse complement strand
CCACAGTTAGCGACTTGTGGTGACCAAAAATACTTAGATAATTTCCCTAATCTATGCCCTAAAGATTCTATTTATTTAGATGAAAATATAGGTCATGGTGCTCCGTGGTTATGGCAACTCTATGAATTTATTTCCCCAACTAAAATTATATGGGAAAATCAAGAACAAAATTTAGTTTTTACTCATTTTTCCCAATTTCAATTTAATGGTGATAGTTATGTACCCTCACTAATGCATCACATATATACCCCTTTAGACGAATATAAAAATAATATAAATCTTAAGGTAATTTATGACGAGTACTTTACAAATCTTAAACTTACCCAATCTTTATATAAATTATAAAAATGTTCGCTTACGACGCAGAAAATAAATATTTTAATGACCACCTTGACAAAACACATAAAGTTTTAGAATGGGGTAGTGGTCTCTCTACACCTCAAATAGCTGACCAAGTAGCTTTTTTAGTGTCTATAGAACATAATGCTGAATGGTATGAAAAAATAAGAAAGAATATGGAGGTATCTAAAAAATCATATGATAATTGTAAATTATTATTCCGACCACCTAGCGTGGATGGTGTTGGGGAAAAATATGATGAGGAGAATAAATATATAGATTTTAAAGAATATGTAGATACTCCTATTGAATATGGTCCTTTTGATATAATTTTAATAGATGGTCGTGCAAGAGTTGCATGTGCTTCTAAATGTCATTTATTAGGGCATAAAAATACTATAGTTTTTATTCACGATTTTACTACACCTGATAACCCTTACTATAACCCAGCTAGAGATTATTATGGTAAAAGTTTAGAATATCTAGAATATATCGAGAATACTATGACTATGGCAAAATTTAAAATAAAAAACTTATGAAAATAGCTTTTGGAATGATTGTTTTTGAAGGTGATTATGTCCTCCGACAGTGTTTGGAGCAGGTATATCCTTTCGCGTCTCAAATATTAATCGCTGAAGGTCCTGTATCTTATTGGCAAAGACAGGGGAGAACCACATCCTTAGACGAAACTAATAAAATTTTAGATGAGTTTCCGGACCCAGAAAATAAAATTAAAATAGTGCACGGCCAATTTAATGAAAAAGATGACCAATGTAGAGCATATATGCAACACATAAATGATGATATAGATTATATTTGGAATTTAGATTCTGATGAAATTTATAGTACTACTGATTTAGAAAAAATTATATCTTTTTTAGAATCTGAAAAACCTACTAGTGTTGGTGTACGTAGTTGTTCTTTTTATGGTGGTTTTGATGACTACCTAACTGGTTTTGAATTAAATAGAGATAATTTTTTACGTATTTTTAGGTATACCAAAGGTTCTACTTGGTTGACTCATAGACCACCTACCATCCAATACCCTATAGATTCTAATATAACTAAAAAACATATAGATAGTGACACTTTATTTAATTCGTTGGGTGTACAAATGTATCATTACTCCTACACTTTTCCAGACCAGGTTTATAAAAAAGTAAATTATTACAAAGACAGTGTAAGTAGACAAAATTGTATTGATAATTATTTTACTAGAGTCTACCTTCCTTGGGTTGGTGGTAAAAAGGATATTGTGGAAAAAGAGTTTATTGGTGTTCACGAATTTAAACCACATATGAGGGGTGAATGTTATACTGAAAAATTTACGGGTTCACACCCAGAATCGATACAAAGAGATATGGGACAATTAAAAACCAAATTTCAAAAACAACTTAATAACTATCGTTGATTAATAGGTTTTTTATTCATATATTTTCAATATGAAAATTAATATAGTAAAGCCTTTTTTACCTTCCTTATCTGAAATAGAATCTGAATTCACTGAGTGTTTGAGTAGTGGTATGGTTACTAATAACTCACAGTACGTGAGGCAATTAGAAACAGACCTAGGCAAGTTTTATAAATCTAAACTTAAACCATTAACATTTTCTAATGGGGAGATGGCTTTATTTAGTTTAATTCAAGCTTATAAATTAAAGTTGGGTTACGGTCCTTTAGATTCTTTCGATGTTTTAGTACCTTCTTTTACTTTTGCAGGGACCATTAATGCAATACTAATGAATAATTTAAGACCTATATTTTGTGATGTAGACGGAGGATTTATTTTAGACATTAAAAAATTAAAGTTAAATTACTCTTCTTTAGTGGATGGATTAGACCCTTACGTACCTAATATAAAAATGATGGTTTGTGTAGGGGCTTACGGTAACTTACCCAACATAGAATTAATTCGTGAATTTAGTGATGAAAATAATATAGAAGTAATTTTTGATAATGCACCTGCTTTTGGTTCTACCTACAAAAATAAATTTACTTGTAATCATGGGTTTAGTGAAATATATAGTTTTCACGCTTCTAAAATATTTTCTACGATGGAAGGTGGAGGTGCGATAACTAACGACCCAGAAATTCATAATACCTTAATAAAATTAAGAGATTTTGGTCAATATGAAAAAGTTAGAGGTAATGTTGATGTCCCTGGATTAAATTCTAAAATGCAGGAAATCTCGGCCTTGGTTGGGATTAAGAATTTAGAAAAGGTAGATTTTATTTTAAAAAATAGAAAAAATAATATAAAACGTTATAGGAAGTTTTTTGGTTCCAAAGAAAATTCTAAATTTTTCAATGTTATGGATGTTTCATCGGACGTAAATTGTACTTACCTATATTATCCTATAGTACTCAAGGAGGAGGCTACACCATTTGTTAATTATATGCAAGAAAATAATATTATGGTTAGACGATATTATACAGCCGTACACGAATTAGATTTATATAAAAACAAGTACATGTCGTTAGATTTAACCAATACTAACGAAATAAAAGATAAAGTAGTCTCTATACCTATCCATACTATTATGAAAGATGAAGAAATGGATTATCTATTTGAGACTGTAAATAATTTTTTTAAAAATGAAAAAAGTATTAGTTAGTGGGGCGGGTGGTTATGTCGGCTCCATCATGTGTGAAGAACTTTTAAAAAGAAACTATAAAGTTTACGCTTTAGACAGATTCTTTTTTGGTTTGGATAAACTTTCTCATATAGATGACGATAACTTTACAATTATACAGGAAGATATACGTTATTTTGATGATTCCATCCTTAAGGGTATTGATATAGTAATTGATTTAGCGGGACTTAGTAATGACGCAACAGCAGAGATAAACCCTAGGTTTACCCAAGAAATTAATTGTGATGGGTCAATTAGATTAGCTAAATTATCTAAAAAATTAGGTATTAAACAATATGTTTATTCTAGTTCTGCTAGCGTTTACGGTGCGGGTTTAAAAACTTCATTAACAGAAGTAGAAGAATTAAACCCCATAACTGATTACGCGAAGAGTAAGGTTGCTGTTGAGATGGCTTTGTTGGGGTTACATGATTCTAGTGAGTTTAGTGTTACCTTATTAAGAAACTCTACAATATATGGTTTATCCCCACGTATGAGATTTGATTTGGCCATCAACATAATGTCTTTGTGTGGGTGGAGAGATGAAGTGGTTTATATTATGGGTGATGGTGAACAGTGGAGACCTTTTATACATGTTAGAGATGTAGTTAGTGCTTTTATACTGTGTTTAGAAAAACCTAAACTGTCTTCTGGACAAATTTTTAATGTAGGTAGTAATGAACAAAATTTTAAAATTAAAAGTATCGCGACTCAAGTGGCATCTTCATTAACCAATAAACCTAAAATTATTTATGTTCCAGATAATCCAGATATGAGAACTTATAACGTAAACTTTGATAAGATTAAATCAATCTTAGGATTTGAGACAAAATGGACAATAAAAAAGGGTGTAGAAGAAATAGAATCTGCTTTAACAGATGGTTCACTAAAGTCTGATGACCCGACAACACATACATTAAAATGGTACCAAACATTACTTGGTTGGCATAAAAAAATTAATAATTTAGTTTATAAAGATAAAATATTATAGATGGAAAAGATAATCCTAATAGGTGGGGGGACCCATGTTCAATACTCTATAGATATCATTCAAAAAGAGAACAAGTATCAAATATTAGGTATCGTGGATGATAATATAAAAGTGGGTGATGAACTTTTTGGATTTCCAATATTAGGGGGCAAAGAAGATTTACAAGTTATAACTAAAAAATATAATGTAAATAATGGCATAATAACTATTGGGGACAATTGGATTAGAAAAAATATTTTTGATTATGTGTCTGACCTAGTACCTTCGTTTAAATGGGTTAACGCTATACATCCATCAGTAATTATAGGAAGTAATGTTACCCTTGGTGTTGGTGTTATAGCTATGGCTGGTGTCATATTTAATCCTGGAGCTTTTATAGGTAATTTTACTTTTTACGCCACAGGGTGTCAGATTGAACACGATTGTAATATCGGTGATTTTGCTAGTGTGTCTGCTGGGTCTGTTTTAGGTGGTTTTGTTAGTGTTGGTAGGTATTCAGCTATTACTATGAATGTAACAATATTTGATAGGTTATCTATCGGTGATAATACTGTGGTGGGGTCTGCTTCACTGGTCACCAAATCACTACCATCTAACGTACTCGCGTATGGGAACCCAACTAAAATAATTAGGGAAAGACAAAAAAACGAAAAAATAATATGAATAAAGAAAAAATAAAAGAATTAAAGGATAATGGTTTTTGTGTGTTAGAAAATAAAATTAGTGAGTCTTGGGTTGCTAAGATTAAAAAAGTTTTACCGGAAGTATTCGAGTCTCACCATCAAACACAACTTAATTTGGGCAATGAAAATACGGTACCTGGTGTTGCATTAAATGTATTATTAGATAACCATATGTTCATAGAATTTTTAGAGTACTTAATGGAGTCAGGATTATTAGACGAGATAAAGAAAAATTTCTTTAAAAGTAATTTTATATTAAACTCTTTTAGTGCTTTAAATAACATACCTACACAACAAAATTTTTCTAAACTTGTTCATAGGGATGTTAGAGCGTATAGTGGTGAAATACCATTATATTTAAATATTTTAGTAATGTTAGATGATTTTACTGAAACTAATGGGTCTACTTTAGTATTACCTGGTTCACATCTTGATTCGTCTACACCTTCTGATGAATTTTTTCACGCAAATGCTGTAAAAACTTTAGGGAAAAAAGGAGACGTTTTATTATTTAATGGTAATTTATTTCACGCTTCAGGACTTAATAAATCAAAAAAAGGGAGAATGGCACTCCCAATTACTTTTACCAAATCTTTCTACAAACAATTAATGGATTATCCTCGTGCTTTAGGTTATGAAAGAATGGGTGAGTTTAGTGAACCACTACAGCAAATACTAGGTTACCACTCTCGTGTACCATCCAACCTAAATGAATGGTACCAGGCGGGGGATAAACGTTTTTATAAAAAAAACCAGGACTAATACTATGTTAAGTAACGAAGAGGGAAATAAATTAATTAGTAGATATATAGAGGAGAATAGAGTTTTCGCTGTTAGTAGATTAGGTATCGGTGAGTGTGGAATTGTATATAATAGATTTAAAACTGGTTCATTTAGTGATTATGATATGCATCTGTTAAGGAAGGGTGGGGATTATGGTCACTCATACGAAAATTTTTATGAAAATTATTTAAAAGGTATTAAGTGTGCAGATATACATGTGTCTTGGGTGGGTTCTCATATTATAGAAGAAGCACAACAAAACTTACTTAACGCTTTTTCCCCTGACTCAATAAAAGTTGGTAATAGGTCAATAGAACCTTTTTATTTTGATGTCCCGTGGAGTTCTAAATTAAAAGGTAAAAAAGTTTTAATTGTGAGTTCTTTCATGGAAAGTATTATGTCACAATATAAAAAACGTGAGTTATTATGGGGTGGTGAGGAATTACCAGAATTTACTCTTATCCCATATCAATGTGTACAATCTATAGGTGGCAATGGTGGGCCTCATAGTTCATGGGCTGAATCACTACAAGTTATGAAAGATGAAATTTCTAAATTAGACTTTGATATTGCTCTATTGAGTTGTGGTCACTATGGATTACCTTTAGTTGCTCACATAAAAGAAAATTTAAATAGGTCCGCAATTTACGTTGGGGGTGGACTACAATTATTATTTGGTATTAAAGGTGCTAGGTGGGATTCACATGAAGATGTGTCAAAAATGTACAACGAAAACTGGGTTAGGCCCCTAAAAAATGAAACCCCACACAATCATAATATTGTAGAAGGTGGGTGTTATTGGTAATTAAATTAAAAATATGAAAAATAAGATAGCTTTTTTTGGTGCGAGTGTCACTCAACAACAAAATGGATATTGGCAGTACTTTGCAAATTCAAACCCGCAATTCGATGTTAAACCTTTTGGTAACGGTTCAATGCACTTAAACGATGCGGGAATATGTTATATAGAAGATGTAATAAAATTTGACCCTGAGTGGTGTTTTATAGATTGGTTTAGTACGGGATATATTGTTTATGGTAAGGATAAAAATGAGGTTACGACTATCGAGGAAGATTTTGAGGATATAAAACAATATATCAATACTATTATATATAGTTTTTTAAGTAAGGGAATAAAGTTGGTTTTTCTGACTTTCCCCGATAAGAGTATTGATGGTAGAACTGGTAGTCCTGTTGAGAAGGAGGAGATTTATAAAAAAATCAATGAATACATAAACGGATTAAATATCCCAACCCTGGATATATCAGAATCTTTTTCTGATTTAAATATAATATTAAGAGATGGTATACACACAACACCTTTTGGTGCGGAAGAATATGCTAAACTTATTAATGAAGAATTTAAAAATCTATATAATAAAGTAGAAATGCCTTTAGAGTATCCACCACGAAATAAATATTGTGGTGTGAAAAGAATGGATTTAAATATGAGAGTATATGATAGATTAGTATTGGGTGGCCCATGTGAAATAATTGGAGTTTCCCAGTTTATAGGCCCATATACCGGTTTATTATCTATAGATGGAGAAATCGTTAATAATTGGGATAGGTGGTGTTATTATGAAAGAAGAATGGTAAATATGAAGTTTAGGGTTGGTGAAAAAACTACCATAAAGATTTTGGAGGATGACTTTGATAGGAGTGTGTGTGAACATAATGCTCCTTGGGGTACGAAGAAATTATTAAAACTTACTGAATGTTTTTACATAGGTGGTGATTTAAAAATAATAGAATATAAATAAAATGGAATTTAATTGTTTTACAAAAATGGAAAAAAATTTAACTAGTGAGGTTGCGTGGTATGACAATACTGTTCTACCTCAACAAATGATTGATGGTGCTTTAGGTAACTTACCTGGGTGGGGTAGATTAGAAGAAGCTGAACACTTTAGTGTGTTAGATAGTTTAGTTCAGTTAATTTCGGTTAACTCTATAGCGGACCTTGGTTGCGGAGCAGCAGAGGTAGGTAGATTGTACGCGGGAAGTGACTACACAGGACTAGACCTACCTCATATCATAGAAAATGTAGCTAAAGTGGTAAATCCCAATCTTAACTACATAGAATTTGACGCTAATAAATCAGACTATAGTATATTACAAAAGTTCGATTTAATTATTTGTAATAGTTTTATTTCGGAATTACCTAACCCATTAGAGGTTGTAGAGAAGTTACTAACAAATATGGGTAGATACCTTATAATACATAGACAGTATTTTGACGAGTCTACACGTTTAGACACCTATAAGACCTACGGGAATTTAGACACTGTTCGTTCACATATAGGGTTACAAGAGTTTAATAGTCTACTAACCAACCACATAATAATAAAAGAAGAAAACAATGTTTTCGGTAAATCAATATTAATAGAAAAAATTTAAAAAATGTTTATAAAAGTAAAAAAAATAGTCGAGACCTACCCAAATATACCTATGAAGGGGGTTATACATATTGGAGCTCATGAAGCGGAGGAATATGAAGCGTATAAAGAAGCTGGTATGGATAAACAGATTTGGGTTGAGGCTAATCCAGTTCTAGCTGAAGGAATAACAAGTAGGTTTAGTGAGGATAACAACATAAGAGTTTTTAACGAAGCTATTTATGATAGTGAAAATGAAATGGAATTTAAGATTAGTAACAATGGACAATCTTCATCGTTATTAGAACTGGGTGAACATAAGAGATTTTTCCCAACTGTCCATTACATAGATAAATTTAAATTAGTTTCTAAGAGATTTGATACCTTAATTTCTGAAGAAAATATTAATGTCGGTGACTACAATTTTTTAAATGTAGATATCCAAGGTGCGGATTTAAATGCTATTATGTCATTTAATGACCATATTAGTCATATGGATTTTATATATAGTGAATTTAACACGGTTAATGTCTACGAAGGTTGTCATTTAATCGGTGAAATGGATGAGTATTTAAAGAACAAAGGATTCACTCGTACTTTAACACACGAATACCAGATGGATGGGGCCAATGAAACCATCACACCGATTGGTGCTGGTAGGATACCTGGTCATTGGGGTGATGCTCTATATGTAAAAACTTCTTTATTGTGATAGTTGCGGATACTGGAGGATGGGCAGGTGCTGGTTTCGGTAATAGATTACTATTACTTAATAATGTTTTGCAATTATCCCACTTTTCAGGTCACCAAGTCCATTTTACTAATTTTACAGGGTTAGATATTTTTAAAGAAATTAAAGGTATGGTACCACAATTACCTGAAATGACTATACATCACAACTTAACACCACAAGAATTATTAGATACCCCTAAAGAAAATATAACTTTACACCCTAATTTAAATTATAAATTAGAAAGTGCGACATTATTCGAATTATTTTTTAAATTTAACGAAGTTTCTACATTTGACCTTTTTAGTCAGATTAAACCTAATATCGATTCAGATAAGATTAATGTTGGTGTACATTTTAGGGGTAAAGATTTTAGAATATGGGACCCTAAGTGTTTACTGGATGCTTCCTACTATATTAACGCTATAAAGTTCGTTATCGAAGAAGTTAAAGAAAATTTTGAGTTAACCTTATATTATGACGACATTAGCTTAGACTCATTTAAAAGTGTTGTTAAATGGTTGGATGATAACAAAATCGAATATAGTCTTGGTGAAATTACTGATAGGTTTAACCCTTCTAATTGGGGACAAGGAGATTTTTTTGGATTGTCTCAGTGTGATTATATCATATCCAGCCCTTCTACATTCTGTATAACTGCTGCTATGTGTGGTAAAAAAAATAAAAAAATAATTCATTCCAAGGACTTTATAGTGGAGTATAAACTAAAAACTGATTATTTTAGGGATGTATTCTGGAAAACTCTATATAAAACTGGTGGTAACAACGACTACAAACTCTATAAATTAATTTAAAATGTTAGTAAAAAGAAAAGAGGAAAATATAATTTTTGTCCATATGCCAAAAACCGCTGGTACTTCTATAGAGTCTGCTCTGGGAGCAAACGTGGACGCTACGATGTCCGAAGAAACATCAAAAATTAAATTATTTACTAAGTATAGACATAAAAATCTTTCACATATTATAAATTCAGAAAATGGTAAACCTGAAGACTATTTTAAATTTACAGTAGTTCGTAACACCTACGACAGATTTTGGTCATCATATCTACATCATATCAAACCAGATGGTGGGGTTAAAATGTCTTTCGAGGAATATGTGCGTCATTTAAAAAATTACCATACTAACCCACAAGAATATACATTTAATGACTCTAAAAATACTGGAGAAGAAGAATATAAACCATGGTTGTATATGAATAATGTTAGAATTTCACACATACAACATTTTGTAAAGTTAGACTATTGGTTTAGTGATTTGGGGGAATTAGATTATATTATGAGGTATGAAAATTTAAATGAGTCTTGGTCACATTTAAAAAATAAATTCTCTTTAGGTGACTTACCACATAAAGGACCTAATGTGCTCAAATATAGGCAAGATAGGGATGGTAGATTACTTTTAAGGGGTAATGGCACAGAAAATTACCGTACAAAATATACAGCGGAATTAAAATCGATAATACAAGAAATTCATGGTGACGAAATAGACCAATTACAATACAAATTTTAATTAATGATAAATTTATTTAATATAGAAAACCACAAAATAGACACGTCTAAATTTAACCATTATCTACATGGTTCAATAGTGACAAAGTTTGAGTCTAACTTTTGTGACTATGTAGGAGCCAAATATGCTTGTTCTATTAATAGTGCTACAAATGCTATATTTTTATCTTTGTTAAATAAAAATCAGCATGTGATAGTACCTAGTATGATACCACCTGTAGTGTGTAACGCAATACTAACTTCTGGTAATAAATTAGATTTTAATGATGATACGGATTGGGTTGGTGATTCTTACATTCTTCATCACTTTGATGATTATAAAATTATTGACTCCGCTCAAAAGGTTGACCGAAACCAGTTTAAGAATGAAGCGAATGATGAAGACTTAATGATATTTAGTTTTTACCCAACTAAACCAATAGGTAGTTCCGATGGGGGGATTATAGTATCCAATGACTATGAAAAGATAAAGTGGTTTAAGGAGGCTACAATGAATGGGATGACTTATGCTCACAATAACTGGGATAGAACAATTAAATTTCCTGGGTATAAAATGTACATGAACTCGATTCAATGTTACATAGCAAATGAAAATTTAAAACTTTTAGATTCTAAAAAAAGAAAACTTAATTCTATTAGAAAAAAATATAACTCTTCTCTAGGTTATAATAACACTTCTGACCATCTATATCGTATTGAGGTTTCTGACCGTAAAGAATTTATAGATAAGATGAAATCCAGTGGTATTATTTGTGGCGTACACTATGAGGCATTACACGAGGTAAAAGCCTATCGTGAATCCACTAGTAGACCTTATGATGTTACAGATAAGATATGTAGAAACACATCGATTATATCTAAAAAAACCGTCAGTATCCCATTCCACGAAAAACTAACCACTGAAAATATAAATTTTATAACAAACACAATAAACAAATATGTTAAATAATATTAAAAAACACACATTTAATTGTTTTGAGGATAAAAGGGGTTATTTACTACCCATTGATTTGGATATGTTTGATTTTATCCCTAAAAGAATTTTTGTGGTTAATAACGTTCCTGTTGGTTCTGTTAGGGGTAACCATTCACACCATAAGACCAAACAATATTTGATTTGCACTAGGGGTTCGGTTAATGTGATGTTAGATGATGGTAAGATAACTAAAAGTATAAATTTAAAACAGAATGAATCTGTTTTAATCCCCGAGTTAGTGTGGGATTCCCAAGAGTTTTTAACTGATGACGCTGAAATACTAGTTATTTGTTCTACAAAATATGATATTAATGACTATATTTTAACTTACGATGAATTTATAAAAGCTATTAATGATGAATGAAAAAAAGATTAGTTTAGTTTTAACCAACTACAATAGGGTGGATGCGATTATCAGATTAATTGATAATGTTACATTATTCGATGAGATTGTAATTAATGATGATTGTTCGGAAATATCCATATTCAACAAACTAAAAGATTTTTGTGATACCAAAGCTCACGTAAAATTATTTAGAAATGACAAGAATGTGGGTGCTTTTCATAACAAGTATATAGCTATGACCCAGGCAAGTAATGATTGGTGTGTATTATTCGACTCCGATAATTTACTTAAGGATTCTTACGTCGAAACTTTACTAGGGATAAAAGAATGGGATGTTAATACTATTTACCAACCATCACAATTTGGACCTTTTAATTTTATTAAATATGAGGGCACTACATTTGATAAACCGTCTGATTTATTAGAGGATTTGGGGGCTTTATTTAATGGTGGTAATTACTTTGTTAATAAAAATAAGTATATTTCTGTTGTGTCTGGTTGGGAGGACGTTATAAAGTACGTGGAGGTTAACTCCTTACTTTATTTATGGTTATTAGAAGGTGGTAAGTTTAACGTGACACCTAACCTAAATTACTTACATGTCACTTCACACGATTCATTTTATATGTCACACGAAAAATATCACATTAAAATGAAAGCTTACTTAATGGATTGTGTGAGAAACGGTAAAAATTTAAATAAAGAAGAAATAATAAAATTAAACAATATATAGATGTCGAAGGTAGCTCTAATAACAGGAATAAACGGTCAAGATGGTTCTTATTTGGCCGAATTTTTACTAGAAAAAGGCTATGAGGTTTGGGGCATTCTTAAGAGAAATTCTGTAGCTGAAAATCAGACTGCAAGAATTCCAGATAATGTTTTCAAAGAGTTAAATTTAGTTTATGGTGATTTAACTGACCTTTCCTCAGTCATAAGTGTTATACAAAAATGTGTACCAGACGAAATATATAATCTAGCTGCACAATCTCATGTAAGAATTAGTTTTGACCAACCGATATATACTTCTAATGTAACTGGTCTAGGTGTTTTAAACTTACTAGAAGCTGTTAGGTTAACTGACCCCAAAATCAAAGTATACCAAGCAAGTTCCTCGGAAATGTTCGGTAATAGTATAGATGATGATGGGTATCAGCGAGAAACAACACCACTTAACCCAGTTTCCCCTTATGGATGTGCTAAAGTTTTTGGGTACAACATATGTAGAAATTACAGAAACTCATATAAAATGTTTATCTCTAATGGTATATTATTTAATCACGAATCACCAAGAAGGGGAATTAATTTTGTAACCAATAAAGTCGCAAAAGAAGCGGTAAAAATAAAATTTGGTTTATCAAATGAATTAAAATTAGGTAATTTAGAAGCTAGTAGAGATTGGGGTCACGCCAAAGATTATGTAGAAGCTATGTGGTTAATATTACAACACGACACACCAGATGATTTTGTGTGTTCTACTGGAATTTCACATACCGTTAAAGACCTGGTTGAGTATGTATTTAAATCTTTAGATTTAGATTGGACTGATTATGTTTCTGTAGATAAAAAGTACCTTAGACCTGAGGAGTTAACTCACTTAAAAGGTGATTGTAGTAAAGCAAAAAAACTATTGGGTTGGACACCCCGGTATAGCTTTGAGTCTATGATGGATGAAATGATTGAATATTGGATAGAACATTATGAAAAGTAACATGGAAATATTAGATTATGGTGAAAATCATGTTAAGAGACCTAGGCTATTAGTTACTGGTGGTAGGGGTTTAGTTGGTTCCAATATCTCAGCAGATATAAAAACCAATAGTTCTAAGGATTTACGTGACCCAATTATATGTGATGAACTATTCCGCAAGGAAAAACCATTAAATGTAGTTCATTGTGCGGCCCGAGTAGGTGGGTTAGGTGGTAATATGAATATGAAAGGTGAGTTTTTTTATGATAATATTATGATTAACACAAACGTTATAGAATCCTGTAGAAAGTATGGGGTAACTAAACTAGTTTGTTTTTTATCTACTTGTGTATTTCCAAATGAAGTAGACTACCCTTTAACCGAAAAAAAAATACATTTAGGTGAACCACACAACTCAAACTACCCTTACGCTTACGCTAAAAGAATGGCAGACATACAAATTCGTGCATATAGAGAACAATATGGTCTAAATTACGTATCTGTAATACCAACAAACATCTATGGGCCTAATGATAATTTTGATGTGGACAATGGTCATGTTATACCATCACTAATCCATAAATGTTATATGGCGAAAAAAAATAACACCCCATTTAAGATTTGGGGGAGTGGGAAACCACTTAGAGAATTTATATACTCTAAAGATGTGGCTAAATTAACAGAGTGGGTTGTTGAAAGTTATGATGAGGAGGAACCTTTGATTTTAACCACATCACAGGAAATTTCTATAAAAGAAGTCGTTAACCTAATAGTTAAACATATGGACTTTAAAGGTGAAGTTATTTGGCAAACGGACAAGCCTGACGGTCAATTTAGAAAACCTAGTGACAATAGTAAATTATTATCTTATTTACCAGACTTTAAATTCACTAGTTTAGATGATGGTCTAAAAGAAACTATAGAGTGGTTTGTTGATAATTATGAAAGCTGTAGAAAATAAAAATTTTAAATATTAATAATGGGAAGGAGAAGTAAAAAATTAAGTAGAGAGGAACAAATGGAGGTAGAAGAATGGATTTACCAAAATAATACCGAAGAAAAAAGACTTTCGGACACTATGACGATTAATGTTAAGTGTAAAACTGAAAATCAAAAAGCACTCGTCAATGCTATAAAAGAAAAAGAAGTTGTTATTTGTTCTGGTCCGGCTGGTACAGGTAAAACTTATTTAGCGTGTGCTGAAGCACTAAAACTAATCAAACGTTATGCTAAATATAAAAAAATTGTCATTGTAAAATCTGTAACCACATTAAAAAATGAGGAGATTGGGTTTCTTAAAGGTGGTTTAAGAGAAAAAATGGAACCCTTTATGTTTTCATTTGTACATAACTTTGAAAAATTGGTGGGACAAACTATCACATCTAGACTTAGGGAGTTAAAAACTATAGAAGAATTACCGATTGCTTATATGAGGGGAATTAATCTAGATAGGTCGATTATCATTATAGATGAAGCTCAAAACATATCACAAGAAAATATAAGGACTATTATGACAAGATTAGGTAGAGATTCTAAAATGATATTCTTAGGGGATGAAAGACAACAGGATTCCAAAGGTCATAATGGTTTAACCTTCTTAATGGACCACTTTCAAGACATAGACGAAATTGGTTGTGTACAATTTAATAAATCTGATGTTGTTAGAAATCCTTTAATAGCAAAAATAGAAAGGGTTTTTGATTCTTTACAAAAGAGGGTTTAATAATTAGTTTTAAGTATGAATATCACAATAAGTATAAATGAAGTTTTAAGAAATGTTTTGGGTAAATTCCAAGATGTATACGAAAAGTACCATGAAAAAGAATTGGAGAATGATGTTATCACTCCTAATTTATTAGATTATGTGGACTTTAAAACTCAGGACGAACTTATTGATTTTTTATATGAAGAGGCTCCGATGGAAATATTTGGACAGGCGAAAGAAACAGAAATTAACATTATATCGCACTTAGTGGACTTATATAAAAACTTACCTGTAGGTTATAGATTGAGGTTAGTTAGTGACGATTTTGGTAGGGGTAAGGCCGCTACATTATGGTTTTTAGCAAAATATGGTGTGGTTGTTGATGAGATTGTTTTTTATTCTATAAAAAATTTGGATTATGTGTGGTCTTTGACAGATATTTTTATAACTTCTGATGTAGACATTATTGAGTCTAAGCCTGAAGATAAGAAATTAATAATATTAAATAAGATTTATAACGAGTCTTTTAGTGGGGACCTAAAAATAGATACTTTAAAAGATATAGAGTCTTTTGAGGGATTATTAAAAAAAGAATATGAAGAAGAATAGTAATTTACAATTAAATATAGGTAATGAAAAATTGTACTTTGATGTGGATGAGTTCATGGGTAACATAACCTACATTACGGGAGATACGGTAGATAAAGCTACGGAAATCAATTTACCTAAATTTGAGTTCTTCAAATCTATGGTAGATACTATCTGTAATATAGTGGAGGATGTGGACGATAAGTTAGGTGTTGTCTCACTAAATAAATTATCAATACCTAATAAATTAGCTTTAAATACTTTAATAAAATATAAAATAATTAAAAAACTTTAAATACATGGAACAACAAGTAAAAATATTAGAAACATCTTTAACAAAACTTAAAGATAAAAAAGGTAAATTCTATTTTCTCACACAAGATAGTGAGGGTAGAGCAATAGCTTCTGTAGCTGTAACGTACCAATATGTCAAATATCTAGTAGACGCAGGATATGAGGCTTGTGTACTTTATGAAAAAACAGAATATAAAGGAGTGGGTGAATGGTTAGGTGAAGAATACGCTAATTTACCACACGCAAGTATAGAAACTGGGGAACTAAAAGTAGGACCACAAGACTTTGTTTTTGTACCAGAAATATATGGTCATGTCTTAGAACAAATAAAAGATATGCCGTGTACTAAAATTGTTTTCTGTCAAGCTTATGATTACATTTTGGATACATTAAATCCTGGTTTTGGGTGGTCAAATTACGGGGTTACCAAATGTTTAACAACAACTAACACCCAAAAAGAATATATAAAAGCATTATTTCCAACTATGAATATTAGTGTTATCACACCTTCTATTCCGGAATATTTTAAACCACACGAAAAACCTAAAAAACCAACTATCGCGGTACATACAAGAGACCATAGGGATACTCTTAAATTAATTAAGAGTTTCTACCTACAACACCCACAATTTAAATGGATAAGTTTTAGAGACATGAGAAATATGAGTAGAGAAGAATTTGCAACTACCTTAGGGGAATGTTTTATGTCCGTATGGGTAGATAGAAATGGTGGTTGGGGTACTTTCCCACTAGAGTCTATGATGTGTAATACACCAGTAGTGGGTACCTTACCTATTTTAAAACCAGACTGGATGACTAATGAAAATGGTGTTTGGGTTTTTGATGAGTCTAAGTTAGTTGAGGTTGTTAGTACTTTTGTGAAGAACTGGTTAGAGGATTCTGTCCCGGAAAAACTTTACGTACAAATGAGTGAGACGGTAAAATCAAACTCACCTGAAAAAGAAAAAGAAACGGTGTTATCTTACTTTGACGAATTAGTTACTGAAAAAATAACTGAATTAGAAAATGCCCTAAATAAACTTACACCTGTTGGTGAAAACTCTTAATAATATGAATAGTAAAGATATAACAGTAATTGTACCAGTACACGATGTATCTGGTAATTTTAATGAATGGTTTACAAAAGCCATTACAAGTATAACTCAAGCCGTAGTTAAACCTGGTAAAATATTAGTTGTCGCTGCTGACAATGATGAAGTTAAAACATTTATGGAAAAATGGGAAAAACCATCGGATTTACCTATGTTCCAACTTGTTTACAATGATGGTGACACAAGTTTTTGTGGTCAAATAAACTTGGGTGTAGAAAATTGTGACAGTGAATTCTTTTCTATATTAGAAGCTGATGATGAATATTCTAATATATGGTTTAAACAGTTTGATTCTTATATCCCACATTATGAAGATGTGGATATATTCTTACCTTTGGTGGTTGATACTGATGAAAAAGGACAGTTTATTGGGTTTACTAATGAAGCGTTATGGGCTATGGGGTTCTCAGAAGACTTAGGATACTTAGATAATAATACACTACTCAGATACCAAAACTTCCAAGTAAGTGGGATGATTATGAGAACCAGTAAATTTGAAGAAATTGGGGGAATGAAATCTAGTATGAAATTAACTTTTAATTATGAGTTTTTATTAAGAGCGACATATAATGATACCGTTATAATGACAATACCTAAAGTGGGGTATAAACACACCAATCAAAGAATAAATTCATTATTCTGGGATTATAAATTTAATCAGGACTTGAGGTTAGGTCCTGATGAAGCTAAGTTTTGGGTTGAGACCGCAAAACAAGAATATTTCTTTACTATGGATAGAGAAGTAGTTTTTGAATCGTAATACAGATGGGTCGTAAACCATTAACTAAACAATATTTTGGGCCACCTCAAGAAGAGGCTGTTAGGGTATTCTTAACAGCCACTACTTGGGATGAGAAAAATAAGGTGTATAATGAATTTTTACGTGACCCTCTAATCAAAATGATTGAGAGTATTATTCGTCGTTATCGTCTATATAGACCTGGTATGGAGTTTACGGATATACATACCGACACACTATCTTTCTTAGTTACTAAGATGGAAAAGTTTAAACCAGCAAAAGGAAAAAAAGCTTATTCTTATTTTGGTACTATTTGTAAGAATTATTTAATGGGTCAAATAATGAAAGACAATAGGGATAGAAATAGAAAGATATCTTATGAGGATATTTCTTCTTCCATAGAACAGAATGAAAAGTATTCGTATCAAATTTTTAATGATGATTCCATACCTGTAGATGAGGTAATAAAGAAATTAATTACAGATATAAAATTATTTGTTAGTGAAAATAGATTAAGTATTAATGAAGAAAAGATTGGGTACTGTTTAATTGATGTTTTTGAGAATTATCAAACTATTTTTATTGCGGGAAAAGGAAATAAGTTCAATAAAAACATCATACTTTACCAATTACGGGAAATGAGTGGTTTAACCACCAAAGAAATTAGGTCTTCTTTAAAATCCTATAAGAATATATATAAAACTATTTTAGGTAATGTACTAAATGAGTGATTAGATATTTATAGGTATGCCTAGACCAAAGAGAAAAGAAATAAAGTTAACTCACGAAAGTGCGGTAGCACTTATGCAGGAAATCTATAATGAGTGTGTAGAACAGAGGACCACCGCTATTCGTATCCAAAATAAAATGATTGGTTTCATGAAAGAGGCCGCTGATATGGCTTTAATTGGTCCTGTACTTAAGGAACAACAAAAAATAATTGACTCTTCTATAGATAAAAAATTACAATTATCTAAATTGATATCCGCTATTACAAGTAAGAATATAGAACAATCTGGTGGTGGATTAACAATAGATAGTGATATTAAAGAATCTATACAAGAATTAGTAGCTCAATCAAAAAAAGACGAGGCTAATGATGATTTAACATATAATATATAACTATGGGAAGACAAGATTCTATTGATACTCAAAAAGAGATATTTGGTAAGGTTCAGAGTCTTCTGGCTTTTCTAGATAGTACTGATAAAAAGATTAAACGTGAGAATCTAGAGGAGTGGAAAGAGGTTCTTGAAGCTTTAAGGGAGATTACTAACAATCCACTTCCCTTATTACTAGAATTACTAAAATTACTAAAATCCAAAAAAAATTCAGACAAACCAGGTGCTGCCGCAAAAGCCTTTAAAGCTGCGAAAGAAAAGGTAAAAAAGGGTAAAGAAGTTATAGATGGGAAATTTAAAACTACGGTTAAGTCTTTTAGTGAAAAATTTCACTTAGATATGAGTAGTGATGTTTGGTTAAGAACACTTAATCAAATTATAAGAGAATCAGTTTTAGAAGTTTTACCAAGAGTTGACGATATACTTTACGAAGAGATTATAAAAGCTTTTGGTTGTGATTTAAATATGTTAGTCCCTGTAGTGGGTGACGGAATATCTAATCCAAATGGTATAGAAATAAATATAGCGGATGTAGATTTATTAAAACAATTATTTAACGACCCTAACAGTAAGGTTGGTAGGTATATGTATGAATCTGACGCGAATTTTGCGGGTACTTACCCACCTGGTCAATCAAAATACCCACTTAATAGATTACTGAGAGATATAGTATTCAATAATGGTGCCTCCTTTGTTAATGGTACTCCCGGAAATATACAAACAGTTTATGGAGCAAGTGGAAGACCTTTATTTGATATAAAAGCTACTGGGGGTATATTTTATATATTTCCTTACTATAAAGATGCGAGTTACCCAACCTCCGGTAATAACTACATATCAGCACCTGGTAATGGTACCGCACCTCCTGGACCTCATACCGGAGCTAAATTTACATTTGTAGAATTTTTAAAAGATTATTTCGGTAATGTCAAGCTAATAGAAACACAAAATCTATTAGCGGCTATACTAGAAATTCTTACTGGTTTTATGAGTGTTAGGAATAAGAATTTTAGTGTCGAAGATTTATTGGGTTTAAATAAATTTATGGCTAGTATTAATAACATACTAGAATCTTGTGATGGTATGGACATGGAGACCTCCACAGATTCTGTTGCTTTTCAATCCGAACTATATGATGATGATAGTTTTTTTGAATTTAGTGTTGAGGAAGAAAGAGCTATTAACTTAGAGACTCAAAGGAAGTCTCAGAATGTACTTACTTTGCAAAGTTGTGGGTCCTTAGACATTCCTATAGACAATACCATAGCAGATGATGGGGTGGAGGAGATATTGTCCTCACTAACCAAAGACGAAGAATTGAAGGCTTTTGACTTGGTGCTGTCAAGGTTAGCCTCTTCCTCCGCAAAAAAATATGGGATGGAGATAAGTTTAGGGGAAATAGCTTTACCAGTAGAAATAGATTTTAAAGAGACCTTAATTAAGAAACTACCACAAATACTTACTTATTGTATTTTAAATCCAAAAGGTATATTACCTATAGTCTTAACAGCAAAAATGCTAAATGAAAATACTGTATTAACCAACTCACTAGATGTCTGGATGAAAATATTCAAAAGAGTACTAATACGGGTAGTTAAAGAGTTTTTAGCGGCGGTTGCGAGAAGAATACTTGCTATACTGAAACAAATTCTTCTTAGAATGATACAAGATTTTATTTTACGTAAGTTAGATGAGAAAACTAAAAAGAAAATAAGAATAATTAGAAAATTATTAGATATTTTATTGCCTTTAATAATTGGTCTTCAAGAAGCAAAAAGTTGTCAAGAAATTTATAACTTAATACTGGGGATATTGGCTGCGAACATGCCTGATATACCTTTTGGTGTCCCACCATTTTTACTCGCGGCAGCTAAATTAAGACCCGGTACTAGTGCATTGGGGGCTACCGAAAAAATGATAAATAAAATGTTAGGTTTAGGTCTCCCTATTGGTGACTTACCGGATGGTAGTTCTAATCGGGTTACTGAGTTTGTACAGGCTCTAAATGAGTCCCAAGAAGAAGAACGGTCTGATAATGGTGGTGCGGCGGGAGTTATTATGAATGGCCAGGTAATACACCCTTTAGGTCCAGGAATAGTGAAACCGTTTACCCAAGTTAATAGTATACCTTATTAAATTATTATGGAAGAATTTTTTAAAGAATATAAAACTAAACCTAGTAAAGATATATTAGAAGTAATGCAAACTTTACACGAGGAATTTGATAAGACTAAAAAAATACTTATTGATTTGACTTTACACATAGAGGATGTTGAAAAAAAATTTAATTTGTTAAATAACGAAATGAAAAAGAGAAAACCTAATGGCTGAAAAAGATAGTTATCAATTAGATTCCAGTGCGGGAATTCAATACTCTAAAATAACAGAGTATGCCGTTTGTGTTAATAACCAGGACCCTAAACGTGCTGGGAGAATAAGAGCAATTAAACCTTTTGGTTCGGATATGACTGAAGCAAAAGTTACCAACCCTGAACAATATATAAAAGATAGAGATATAGAGGCAGCCAATTCAAACCTTTATACACCTTGGGGTAAAAAAGACCCTTATGTTTATGGCCCTTTTCTTCCACTTCACATAAATGTGGTACCTAAAGTTAATGAAGGTATAAAACTTTTAAAATCTGAGATAGCAAAAGGTAATTCACAAGAAGAATATATTGGTCCGTATATTTCGGAGGAGGGTTATATAGAAAATGATAGTTATGAACACGGATTTCAAAACACCCAACAAGGTAAACAAGATAAAGGCACTCTTCCTTTTGCACCTATAGGTCAAAATAGTGAACCTAAAATAAATCCACAGGGACAACCAGAAGAAGAAGGTAAGGGAAGTTTTGCAAATCCCGACGACATAAGTCTTGTTGGTAGAGAAAATAGTGATATTATCTTAGGTATGAAAGATAAGGTGTATCCACCCTTCACGATACCACCAACTATAGATACATACCCACAAATATTGATACGTACGGGTAAATTAAAGTATGAAGGGGGGTTAAAGTCTAAACCTACGTCTAACCCCTACCAAACCATGATACAATTAAACTATCATGAGGATACCATGTTTGCCCAAGAAGAAACAACAAAAGAATCTATACTCCCGGATAGTCCTTTAGCTACTTTAGTAGAATATTATATAGATTCTGTAGCTTTAAGTGGTGGTACTATTAATGGTTATATTACATTATATAAAATGCCTATGGCGGATAGTAAAGATAATGTTTTTATGGCTGGAGATTTTGGACCAGAAACCGAAATTGTTTACACTACTTTTGGTGGTTCTCCGGTTTCCTTAAACCAGGTTTCACGACTTAACTTCGTAAATATTCCAGATATGGAAACTTTAGGATTAGTTATTAATGACTACATAGACCAAGTAGATAAGGGTAAATGGAGAGAATTTATAAAACCCCTAGATATTACGGGAGCTATAGTTACAAAAACGTTTAACCCTAATGTTAATTTAAATAAGTCTAGTGGTGTTGGTGATTATTTACAAAGAATTCATCCTTTATACTATAGACCGGTGATGAGTACCAAACTTTTAATGGACGGTGCTCAACCCGCTCCTTCCGTTGGTGGGTGGATGACTTTACAGGGTAGTTTGTCCCAATTAAAAGAATTAATAAAGTTAGATGGTGTAGAAACCGAAGCTTATGGTCTTGCTTATACAGAAGATTCTGCAGAAAGAGAACCTAAACCAGAAGAAAAAGAAGTTACTAATAGTGTAATAAAATTAAATGAAGGAATGCAACAGGGTTTTATCACCGCCGCATCAGAAAAAATCTATTTGATTTCTCATCATTCTACTGAATTGGGTAAAATAACTTTGGACACTAATTACGGAATTTCACAAAGAAAATTTATAGAAACTATAGAGAACCAAACCAATTCACTAGTAAGGGGTGAGGAATTATTAAAATTGTTAGAAAAAATTGTAGAATTTACATCTAACCATACTCACGCCTTTCCAGGAATGGCTCCTGTACCAACAGCACATGGTGGTTCTACGGTAAGTGAAATGAATGGAATGCTATTAGAAGCACCATCTAAAATATTAAATCAAAATATACGGATTAACTAGATATTTATAATAAAAACAATTTAATGTCTATACATAGGTCATATTTCAGTAAAAATAACACTATCGTTGCAAATAGTTTAGTTAATACAGCTAAAAATCCAGTAACACAATTATTTTATGGTAAAAATGTAAAAAAAGATTGTGTTTACACACCTTTATTAACTGGTAGTACATGTAATGGAAAAACTGGTTTTACACCAACAGTAGTTCAAGGGTTTAGTAGGTTTATATTTGATTTAGATTTAACTGATTTAAAACATAAGATTAGTAGTTGTTGTTTAGATTTAACAGCTTCTACCGCAACCACCCATTCAATAAAAATGGTTAACACTTCTAATTTTGACGAAACTTTACTGAATGATAAGGTATTAGTGACAGACACAAGAAGGGCTACGTCTTTTGAGTTGATGTTATTTAAAGCTGTTTCTGGTGATTCGTGGGATGAAGGTGTTGGTTACGATTTTCAAGTACCTGATGGTCAGTTTGCACCGGAATTTGACCTGACCTATTCCCTCAGACCAAGTAATTGGTTTTCGTCTACAACTTTAAATAGTTGGTCGTTTCCTGGTACCTACATCAATACCGTACCTGTAACTTATACTGTGTTAGCCACTCAAAAATTTGATAATGGTAATGAAAATATTAATTTTCAATCCAACACATTAACGGATGAAATCAATACCTTACTTACTGCTTCTACAAATACTACCTCAGCTAATACTTACGGTATTGCATTTATACCTGAGTTTGAACACTTAACTGGACTTACTGAGGCTTACTCTGTAGGGTTTTTTACTAAGTATACTCAAACTTTTTTTGAACCTTACTTGGAGACTTATTATGACGACTATATCAATGATAGTAGAAGTAATTTTAACCTAGGGGTTGAGAATAGGTTGTTTTTATATGTTTACGACCATAATGGGAATCCTATATGTTTAGATTTTCTTCCAGTTGTAACAATTAGAGATTGTAATGGGGTAGCAACTAATGTTTTAACTTCTAGTACTTTAACTTGTGGGGCTTACTATATAGATTTAACTGTATCGGCCATACCTCAAAATGCTCCTGTATTATATGAAGATATATGGTCTAACATATCTATTAATGGTAATTTTCAACCTAACGTTGAGAATGAGTTTATTATTTATGATTCTGGGTTTAGTATCGGTTCTACCGCTGGTGAACCTAAAGTTTATGGGTATTCAGTATCTGGTATAAAAGAAGATGAAAAAATAACTAATGGTGACACTAGAAAAGTTTTCGTTTCTACACGTGTACCATATACAGTAGACCAACAAGTACTTGTAGATAATATAGATTATAGGTTATACGTTAAACAAGGAACTACTGAGGTCGAAGTTGTCCCATGGACACCAATAAATAGAACTTTTACCCATAATTACTTCTTACTGGATACGGGTTGGTTGATACCTAACGAATATCACTTAGATATCAAAGCAACTTCTAATCAACAAGTAGATACTTATAGGAAAGTAATAAAATTTCAAATAGTTAATCAATTATGAAAAAAATAAGAATGTCAGAAGGTGAGTTAGTAGATTTAATAGAAAAATTAGTAAAAGAAAATCTAAGTAACGGTAACGCACAAAATTTAGGAATGATGAACACTCCTACAGCCAAATATAAAGACCTATTAGAGAAAGAAGATATAGAAGAAGATAATGGTGAGGAAGAACAACTTAATGTTAATGTGACTAATCAACCAGGTTCAGATGATGAAGATGCCTGGATGGAGGGTTTAGAAGAATCAAAACTTATTTCTAGACTTAAAAAAAACTTAACTGAAGCAGAAGGAAAAGGATGTGCTGAATCAGAAGGTGGTTCTGGTTGTATTAAAAAAAGAGGAGACGGCTGGGTTATATTAAATAACAAAAAAGGTGGTGTCTGGAGAAAATGTACTAGTGAAAAAGATTGTCAAGAACAATTAGATGCTTTTCACGCTAATAAATAAATAAAACTTAAAAAATTAAAAATTATGTGTGATTGTGAAATTTGTAAGTGTGGTACGAAATGTGACTGTACTTGTTGTGACTGTTAAATAACAGTTAATTAAAAAATAAAGATATAAAAAAACCACTCAAAAGAGTGGTTTTTGTTTTTTAAATATCTTCATCATCATAATTATATTCATGAGTTACTGTGGTAGATGATGGTGTTGGTTCTTCTTCCACAACAACCTCATCTTTCGGTGAGAAATTCTCTGCAGCTGTAAAACCAAGACCTGCCATTACAATCCATTGTAAAGACTCAAATAAATTATCGTCAATTGTAAAATCCCAAAAAAGATTTGCTGTATAACCAATTAACATAAATAGAAGACATACGAAAGTAACAAATCTCTTACTAGAAACTTTACCTTCACTACTTAACATGTTTTTAAAGAAGTTCATAATCGTTTTTATTATAAATATCAGTGCATAAAAAAAAGCCCTCATAAAGAGGGCTTCTTTTATATATAACTTATTCAGTTACTAGAATCTTTTCAATTCTCTTACATCAAAAGTTTTAACACCATCAACAGTGATTCTTCCATAGAATCTATTGTTCACCATTTTCTTAGCGTATCTAGTCATGATACCTTTGATTGGTGTAAAGTTGAATGGGTTATACATTGTTGGAGTTAACTGTAATGGTACATACGGTGCGTAAACGTACCCAGTATCCAATAAAGATGTTCCTTTATGTCCTAGTAACACTTGGTTAGCTGGGAAGTAAGGGTCTCTATATACAGTAAATCTTCCTGATAATGTTCCAACTTTTTCAATACCCATGTTGTATTGGTCTTGCTCTGGTGCTGCGTTTGAAACGTGGAAGTACTCCAAGTCATCAAAGATTGCAGAAACCTCAGAAGAACATACAATCCAGTTAGCCCCACCTCTTAAGGTAGACTTGTGGATTTGAGCTGAAATTTGGTTTATAGCTGTAATCAATGTTTGATTCCAATCTTTTTGAGTGTATGGAGCTTGTCCAGATGAGAATCTCTTCCATCCGTTGTAGTCCCATCTTAAGTTCCATGCTGCACCTTTTCTAAGGTCTCTCAAGATTTCTCTATCGATTTCTGCTGCAACTTCCTCAGATAATAAAGCTGTTAATTCAGCTTCAGCATCAATGTTATGGAATGCAGAAACATCTTGTGCAAGTTCTGGTGACCAAGAAGCTCTTAATTTTCTTTCACTAACCGAAACTGTAACAGCTTGTAGGTCGAAAGAAACTTCACCCATTTCATCTTCAAATTCTAATGTAGCGTATTGTCTCCATTTTGCTGAGATATGATAAGCAGACGCTGCAGTAGAACCAATGTAACCATCAGTTGATTGACAATTGATACATGCTGGACAAGATAAATCTAATTCAACAAAAATATCACCGTTTGAGTCACAAGTGTCAGCTCTATCTACGATACCGTAACCATATTTCTGTGTTACAACACGGAATAAAATTGGTTGACCAGCTGCAATGTTTGGAGTAGCTGTACCACCACAACACATTGTATCAGCAGTAGTCGTGAATTTTAATGAAGCTAAGAACTCTTCAGTATCTTGCTCATTTCCATCAGGACCAGTTAATTTACCAACACCTGTAGAAGAGAAACCACTTAATTTAAGGATTTGTGACCTCGTACAAGTACCTGGTACCATTGTAGCTGCTGCAGTTAAAGCATTTCCATTCCAAGTAACTGCTGCTAAACCATCGTTAATATCTGCTCCGTTATCACCAGTTGTTTTTGTAACTTCAGTATAAGCTCCTCTTGAGTAGTCGTATAAACCTTCAGTCTCACCTAGTGGTGCGTTTGGTGCATAATACTCATCATATAAACTTGTAGATGCTGCAGAGTAAGGACCACCTGGTGTACCCGGACCTCCCGTTTGACCGTAAGGTGCAAAGTGACCAGTTCCTTTTCTTGCTGCGATTTTAGGTACAAAGTAGAATAATTTACCGATTGGTAAGTTCATAGCTTGTACAGAAACGATATCGTTTGCCAATAATTTCGAAAATACTCTTCTAATTATCGGGAAAACAACCGTTTCGAATGAACCTGAATCAGAAGCTGTTGTAGCTTCGTTGATTAGGTATGTTGCTTGGTTTTCATATAGCTGAGCTATATTTTCCTTAATATGTCCTTTAAGACCATCAAGAAATCCAAGACCGTTCCATTTGTTTAAGGTATCTTCTTTGATAACTTTAAGGTGTTTTAACCCAATGTTACCAACCATACCTGATTCTAATAGTGCTCCCATAGTTTTTTTTATTTTTTAAAAAGCGTTTATTTAATTTTAGACATTAAGTCTTTCATCCTACTAAATTGTGGGTTTTCGTAAACTTTTGATTCCAATAATTTACCTCCACTAGTAGGAGTTTTAGTAATTTTACTTTCAACTGACTCAGCAATTGTTTTTGTAGGTTTTTTAACTACTTCCTGAGAAAGTTCTTCTTTGATTACCTTATACAACTCTTTTGAATCTTTTAATGATTTTGTACCATCAAAACGTTTCAAAACGTTGATTTTTTCCTGCTTGGTAGTTGAATGTTCTGTAAACAGACGTGTCACGTAAGCTAAATTTGAATTAAACACACCCACTTCATTCAATTTATCTTTAAAAGTTGTTAAGGCTTGTTTGTACTCACCATTCTTCACCTTTAAAGTTTCTACCTCTTCTTTAAGAAGATTATAGGACTTTCTAATACGACTTTCACCTAAGTTACGATTATTAGTGATAGCTTTTCTAATTCCAGAAGGTTTGTGTTTACCACCAGACTCTCTTCCGAACCCTAAAGTTCTTGAAGCTTCGTCCATTTCACCTTCATAGTCTTTATAATGACCACCTTTTCCATATTTTCCTCCACCTACGACACCACTTTTAGTTTTGTGTCCAGCTTTGTCCATATGTCTATGATAATCTTTTTTATTACCACCATAATCAGAGTCTTCACCGAGTTCACCTTCATAGTCCTTATAGTGACCACCTTTACCGTATTTGCCGCCTCCGACATCCCCAGCTCTATGTTTTACACCACCAGAACTTTTTCTTTTGTACTCATGTTTATTCTCGCCCCAATCTGCGTCCTCCTCCATTCTTTGTTTTTTAATATCCGAATCTACACCAACTACTTCAGAATCTCTACCATCAAATTCATCTCTGTCTTTGTGGTCTTCTTCTTCGTAATCTTCAGACAATTCAATTTCGTAAACAACTTCATCCATATCTTCCATTTCGTCCATATAGGCCTCTTTGGTTTCATGATGTCCTTCTTCCATATCCATTTCGTCCATGTTATCCATTTCATCCATGTTATCCATTTCGGAAACTTCTTTGGTTTCTTTGACTGCTTTTTTCATTGTTTTTGATTTTTTTTCTTCGTCTAGTTTAATGATGTATTCAGTGTCATTAGTAGTATCGGTTAACTCGATTTCTTCATCATCTTTTTGGATAATGATTCCATCTTCGTCTCCCATTGCTTTAAATACTTTTAACACTTCTTCATCGGATGCTAATGTTAAGTCTAGAGGTGGCAGTTCAGGTAACTCTTCAGTTTCTGTCTCGTCCTCAATATCAAGTTCTATGCCATCTTCCATTTCCAAATCCATTTCAGGTTCATCACCCATCATTTCATCTTCTATGTCAATAACATCAACTTCTTCTTCTTCTTGCTCCTTAAGGTAATCGTCTTCGTTCAACGATTCTTTTACTAATTCTTGAATTTCTCCCTTCATTGTCGAAGAAAGTATTTCTTTTGCATTAGACTTCATAGTTTCTTCCAACTGTTCCGCCTCGAGCAACGCTTTTTCTAAAATTGATTCACTCACGTTTTTTTTATTTTTTAAAAGTTTATTATAAAAAGCCACGTGCATAGACGCGGTTTTATTATAAATATACAATTTTTGTAAAAAATCCCGTATTTAGAAGTTTTAACTGGGAATTATCTATTTAGGAAATTATCTAATTTAGACATTAAGTTTAAAGACTTGTTAAGGTTTGTATTTTCCTTACTTACTTTTGTTATAGATTCACTAGATTCATCTACTGTGTCGGGAGAATCATCTTCTTTAAATAAGTAAGAACCTGGTGTTGATGGTGAGGATACTAAATCAAAACAAATTAGTTCGAAGTCTTCTTGAACTTCGTTATATTCTCCGTTTTTAGTTAGTGAACCGACCCCTCTAGAGGATATACCCAAAGTAACACCTTGTCTTAATAAATTAGCTGCTTGGTCACCTACACAGGAAATGATACCTTCTTTTAGATATGCTGGTGAAGTTAATAATTTTAACCTACCTATTAATCTATTACCATCCCACCATGTTTTAGTTATGATATGAGAAGCTCTATCTAAATCTATCAAGGAAGACTCTGGGTGGTTTAATTCAGAAATAGCAGCACCCTTACCTATTATGTCTTGGTACCTTTCATTTTCTCTTTTTAATATTTTTTCGGGATAGATTCTACCGTTACGATTGGGGGTGTCATATTTTTGTAGAATTGCATTCATAAATATTTCACCCTCAAATGAAGGCTCACTTATCTCATTAATTACTTCTTTGTTATCCAAAGGAGAAATATAACCATCATGTTCAATTAATATCCCATGACCTATTTCACGTGCTTCTAATACTCTCATAAACTAGTTTATTTATAAATATAAATACAAAACAAAAAACTTAGTTTAAAAGTATCTATTATTTTTTAGTTTTGTGGAATGTAAAAGTGGTTGATGGTAAAATAGATTTTTCTATAAGATTAGTGGTTATAGTTTTAATGGGTGTAGATATAAAAGGGGATTTTATGTTAAATTTATTTTTACTGTCTATGAATAGAGTTATTTCACACCTCATAAAACTTCTTTTACCAGTTTTTATTCCACTAGCACGTAAATCTAAGTCTACTATTGCTTTATCTTTAAATGGTGTTTCTTTTAATTGGCCGTGTAGTGAGTTTTTTATTCTATTTTCGAATTTTTTAATTGGTCTTACCCATGATTCTTTATCTTCTAATGGTTCTGCCCATGTAGATAAATTAACAAATACAGATTTTAAATTAGACATATCTACCGTGCCATACGATGTTCTAAATACTTCTGATAATTGGGTTTTTACTTCTCTTCCTTGTTTTAACATATATAATATTTTTTATACTAAAATATAAAAAATGTAGGTCTTTACTTCAAGTCCTCTACAAGGCCCCTAACCTTAATATATGATTTTTTTGTTGGATTTAACGTTAGTATTTCATTTTTTACCTCTACTAATTTTACTGAGAGACCGTCCTCTTTGGATTCGGAGATTAAAGTATCTAACTTGTTAAGAGCGATATCTTTAATATTTTTAAATTCGTTATTTAAGGTATCTTCTGTCATCAGTAAAGTATTCTTAAGAATATTTTTTTGTGATTCAGTTAATGACCCATCGTAAGCTTCTTTATAATTTTTACTTAATACCTTAGATAGTATTTTAGGATTAGTTATACGTGTTATTTTTTTAGTACTTCTATTTGACATACTTTCACATAGATAATTTTTATCTTTGGTTATATTTTCTATGTTTTTTACATTAGTATTAAATACAATATTATCTATTTTTCCATAGATAGTATTTTTTGTTTCCTTACACAATTCTTTCCTATCCTCAATAATCTTATCTAGTATTGGTGTTACTTTTTTTAATTTGTTTTTGTTATCTCTGAGGAAATTTAATGCTTCAGTTAAGTATGATTTACTTTCATCTTTAGATGAAAATTCTTTACTTTCTATTTCATTATATAATGTGAAAAACTCTCTGAGTGGTTTAGAGAATTTGATTGCACCCATAATAACCGATAAATTTTTTTTAAATAATTCTTTGTCTTTTTTAAAAGAATTTTCTAGAATATTGTCCAAACTAGTTTTGTAATGTGAAAAACTTTTCATAAGCGTATTTTTATAATAAATATCGTTAATCTTCTAATAATGACTTAACTTCTTTATTAATACTATCGATATTACTATTGGTTCTGTTTCTTATCTCTTCTAAACCTTCTAAAGATAACCCTTTTTCTTCCATTAATAGTGGTAATCCTTTCTCTTGATTATAAGTCTCCGCTGCGGCTACTGGTTCTGTAACTTCCTCACCCGCTCCTGGAGCTTCAGTTTCTGGACCACCCATATCAAAATCAGCTACATCTTCACTACCCATATCTAAACCTGGTTCATCTGCTGCTGTATCTTCACCACCTTCTTCGGTTGGGGGTTCACCATACAATTTATCTACTGTATTAAATAATCCTGTTTTCTTAATTGTTTCTCCGGTTTTTTCTAATTCACCAGATAAAGCTTTTTCAAATCTTTGTTGTTGTAAATCTAATTTAATTTCTTCATCACTCATACCTAAAATAAATTTCTTTGCCCATGTAGCGGATACTGGTGCTATCCCACTTCCAGGGTCACCCACCGCATCCTTATATAAAGTTATTTTAGTTTGCCATTGTTCTAATTTTAGTAACTCAGCTTGGGTTGATGGATTTGTAAGACCTAATGAGAAATTTTCTAATTCGTCTTCAAAACCTAATACGTATAGATGAATAATGGCTATTTTATTTAATTCTTGTATTATAGCTTTTTGTATCCTATTAATGGTACGAGCAAATCTAATGTCTAGTAGTGCTAAATTTTTACCTTCACCTACAACTTCCTCAAAACCTAAAAAGGCTTTAGGTATTCGTAATGATGCTAAAAGTTTTTTCTGGATATATTCTATATCAGCAATCTCACTTAAGTTAGTGGCACCAGGTAAAGTATCTATGGGACTCGCTGCTGCTTGGTCTCTTACTGGTATAAAATAATCTTGGTCTACCGCCATTTGGTTCATTCTTAAATCAACATTACCATTAGCTGGGTCAACGACTGGGTCTCTTTTAAATTTATTAGCTACTTTTTGTATATAAGCCTCCACATCTTTATCGTCCATATTACCCACGAATATCTTAAACACTCTTCTTTCTGGAGCTCGAGATGTCCTATAAACTAACATAGCATCTTCCGCCAATAATAATTGTTTCCATATTCTTCTTGCCTTCTCCAACATAGATGTACCATAAGGTAACCTTCTATCATCACCCAATAACCTAAAATGAGCAATTTCCCAAGAATTAAAGGTCAATTCTTTTTCTCTCCATTTAAATTTAACTATATGGTCGTCATCAGAATCATTGCTTAGTTGGTTTAGGTAACTGTGCCCTTCACTTCTTTCCATTTCAATATTAGGTAGTTGGTTACAACCTACAATACCTTTTTCCGCATCAATTTTTAAGTAAACAAAATTGTCACCGTACTTACATGTATTTCTAATCCACATAGGTAAGTTTGTATTGACATCTAGAATGTTATTAAAAAGGTCACCTAGTATAGATTTGATTCTAGTGGATTCAGAATATATACTCAATATATAACCTTTTTCTGATGGTGTCGTACACTCTTCAGAATAAATGTCCAAAGCCGCAGAGATTTCTGGTGTAAACTCCATAGACTCATAATCGTAATAAGATGCTAACCTAGTTGGTTCGTAGTAAATAGACTTAGTATAAAGTTCATTATCTATTTTTTGCCATTGATTAGATAGATATAATGATTGTTGCATTTGAAGTTTTTTTTCTTCAAATTCTTGTTTGGAGTCCGTTTTTAGTATTTCTGAAGACCCTATATTAAATTTTTGGTAAGAGGGTTCTACTTTGTTGGGCCCTTCTGGACCAAATAGTTTCCCTAGTCTTTGGTATATCGTTAAGTTATCTGCCATAGTAATTAATAATACTGATTATATTATAAATAGTCAATCATTTTTTATCGGACCTTACCGAATAACCAACCGTAATCTTTATACATCTGTTTACTATCGGTATTTTGATTACCAGGCAATCCAAATAATGGTTTATTTTGTTGTGGGGTGTCAGTACTTTCACTAACTTTGTCACTCGTAGTCCAACTATCTAACATAGCTTTAGTTAGATTATTTGCTTTTTGTAACTGAGAAAAAGAATTTTCGCCCACATATAGTGCCATAGCAATTGCCATTATTAAGTCATCATGTTTACCTTTCATGTGATTAGGTTTTCCATTTATATAAACAAATGTATGTAATTCATTTAGGAGTCTTTTGGAACGTATAGTAAATTTGTGTCTTAGTGACTCTTCAAATGCCGCCACAATTTGACTTCTTTTATTATTAAATGCTAACCCTGGTGTTTTACTGCCGTCATTTGGGTTGTATTTCCATTTATCAGCGGTATTCATCCCTTCCACATAGAGGTCTTTGTATCCTAGTTCCTGTAATTTTCTAGAGGTCGCTACACCCATACCACCGGTAATGTCTGTAACAACATAAGCTTTATACATAGTACCCCATTTATATATAATGTCAGCCGCCAAATCTGGTGGTATCTTACCTAAGTACTCTAAAACTTGAGTTCTATCATCAAAATCTATTATTATTATAGATGTAAAATCTTCTGAATCTCCTCTACTCACATCACAACCTAAAATATATCTATGTCCTTCCTTTGGTTTTTCCCAAACCCATAGTTGATTTCCGACAAACATATCTTCTGGGTCTCTAATATCTTCATTTTTTATTCTTTCTATTGTTTCTACTGGGATTACGTTATCTCCAGAGCCTAAAAAAGCACTCTCTAATTCTTGTGAAACCTTTCTTCTATCGTATTTAAGTTTTTTAACCATACTCTCAAACCAAGAAGAACAAGGTTTATATCCGTTTCTAATTAAATCCCCAAATTTATCCATATTTCTTTCTTGGATAAATTCACTTTCATCGAAGTCCTCTATATTAAGTAAAAAGTGTACAATATCTTTTGTCTTAACCCAATATAAATCTTTGGTGAATCTAGGGTCATTTTCCCAATGTAATTCAGATATGTGAAAACTATTTAATCCTTTTATTGATTGTTCGTAAATTTCATAATAAATTTTATCGTATCCGTTAGGGGTAGATATTACGATTACTTTACCACCAGTAGAAAGAGATGCCATACAAGCTGCCCAGAAATCATCTCCCGCCTCTATATAAGCAGCTTCATCAAAAATAAGTGTTGTTGGTGTGAATCCTCTAAGTGCGTCCACAGAAGTTGCGACAGCTTTTACCTCACTACCATTTTGTAGTTTAAAGTGTTTTTGAGAATCTTTTTCTTTAGAGAATCCCACGTTAATCCACTCAGGCCATTGATTTAAAAAACCTCTTACTTTATTTGCAAATTCAGAAGCTGTATCTAATTTATTTGCAATTATTAGAATTTTTTCTGGTTTATTTTTAGATGCAAATTGTAGTTTCTTAGATACCCAGGCTGCAGTAGCTGTTGACACCCCCGCCTGTCGATACTTTTTAGTGATATTATCATTATACGTATCAAAATTCTTTAACATCATTTCCTGTTCAGGAAATAAATTAAAAGGAACGTATTTAGATTGAGTGTTATCGTATGTCTCTAAATAAGTTTTAATCGCGTAGTTAGTATCTTGAAGGCATCTAGCATATTCTTTTATCAACTCTTGTTTGTCCATATGCTATAAATATCAGAAAATTATTAACCCTTTACAAGTTATATAAAAAGTCTTTTTCGGCTTTTGTTAAAGAATCCATCCCCGTTTTATTTATTTTGTCTAAAATGGTGTCCATATCTAATTCTTCTACTTCAGGACTTGGTGGTGTGTCGTCTATCGATGTAGGAGTTTCGCCGGAAACGTCCTCATAGTCTTCTTGTTTTAACTGTTTAACAATATCATCTACCATTTCCTTAACTTGGTCTTTACCTTTTTGGCTACCAGATAATATCTCTTTAGCTAATTTAAGAAATTCTTCAGCTTCCAAACTTACAAATTTAAAATAGAAGTAGTTTTTAATTCTTTTTTGTTCCTCCATATCAAAAAAGTCATCTGGATAAACTTCTAAAAATTTTTCCCAGATTATTGGTCCTAATCTTAAGTCCCATACTTCTGCTGGTAATGTATCTTCCATTCCAATTACCTCATCTGCCATTTCTGGGTCTGAAGGTAAACCATGAGCTGATATATATTCCATAACCCCTTTATATAATTCATGAACTAAAATAGGGAACATGAGTCCTGTTGCTTTAATTGTTGGGGGGTCTGTTTCCAAGTCTAGTTCTTCTTTTCCAGCCATTGCAGATTCTGCTCCACCTCCACCCATCATACCTTCCATATCCGGCATCACCCAATAAAGTAAGTCATTTACTGACATTACTATAGAGTACAAACCGACTAAATCTGGATTAATATCATTTAGTTTTTCGTTAACTAAATGGTACATATAGTGTGCTTTTTTTGCTGACCCTTGTATCAAGGAATTTATAAACCTTCTTTTTTGTTTTTCTAAATCTAATTTCTGGAGTCTTTTTGCCGCTTCATCTTCCATTTCAAAATTAGGGAATTCTAGTTCTTTTTTCTTCTTTTTTTGAGGTTTCATTTGCATTCCCGAAGTATTAGGTTTTTCGAGTTTTGCGTCAAATTGTAAATCTCCTTCTGGTATACCCATTTCACCCACCACTAACTCTACAGCTAAATTTTCTAGAGTTTCTCTGTTTTGAGATTCTATTTCCATAACTCTTCTTGCTGCTTGCATTAGCATTGGTTGTAAAGACATAAAAGTTTGTGGGTCAATGTTTTCTACCCCTGTCGCATCTTTTACTTTTTGTACAACGTCTTGGAATCTTTGGGATGCTATTAATTCTTCAAAATTATCTGGAATACCGTCTTTGTCTACATCTGGAAATGCTTGATGTCCACCGAGTGGGTGGTCTTGGGACCCTAATTTTCTTTCGATGTCTGGTGACATTCTTTCTCTACCCGCACCATAATCAATAGGGGGTGCCTCATTTAATTTTTTCTTAGCCATGTTGTGTTAATGCTTTACCCAAATTAGTTGATTTTAACCAATCTGGTAATGGAGAGTCATTTCCTTTGGCTTTAGGTTTTGGTTTTGTTTTTGGCCTTTCAAATGGACCTCTTCTTTTTTTCTCTCCTGGTTTTGTTGGTGCTATGGTTGGAGTTTTTACGGGTGCTGTCGTGGCTTCAGGTGCTCCAATATACTCCCCCTCATTATCTCTATCAGTTTCTACGAGTTCAGTTTCACCAACATTCATACCATTTAATTTGATGTCACCTGCAGGACATATATTTAATTCTATCACATCATCATTTTCCTCACTTTTTAAATACCCATTTAAATGACCTTCATCATCAAATCCATCTACATTTACTGACATTACGGGATTCATTTCCTCACCAATCTCGACAACCGTATTAAAAGAATCATTTTGTGCTTCAGTCCCCAGGATAGGTTTACTTAGACTTTCTTTAATTGTTTTAATAAAATTCTTTTTACTTATTTCAGGTCTATTATGTTTTTCAACTAAAGATGTTATCCATTCTTCTAACATCTGTCCCTCATTTACTTTTTCTGGTAAATCTTCATAATCCTTACTAGTCATCTTAGAAGCTAATTTTTCAGCTGCTGCGGGGTTGACCGCGTATAGATATTTTTGTTGTGCTTTACTTGCAAATTTTTCTTCTATTTCTTTTTCTCGAAGAAGTGGTGTACCATCAATATCCACATCTGGGTTACCAGTATCATCAGTCTCTATGTCTTTTTCTTCTTCGGTCTCATGTTCTTCATTAGTGGTTACTGTTACAGACCCATCCTCATTAGGTGTTACAGTCCCATCAACATTTAACCCACCATCATCCTGTTTCATTTTATCTACTTCTGATTTAGTGTATGTTGTCTTTTTTACTGTACTTGTTTCAGCTTCGGTGAATAATTTTGTACTTAAATGTTTTAGTTGTTCGTCTGAAAACAAAGATAGGGTCCTATGTGTGAACCCTTCATTTATTAATTTACTGATTAGTTTTTTTCTAGTTTGTGGCATTTGTTAAAATTTTATCAAAT
>Ga0098060_1000124_pt1 | contig 37087 bp, 25 predicted proteins | sample 21_taG_FD_77063 | JGI IMG/M metagenome (GOLD analysis project Ga0098060, IMG submission 77063) | Marine viral communities from the Subarctic Pacific Ocean - 21_ETSP_OMZ_AT15319 metaG | ecosystem: Environmental > Aquatic > Marine > Oceanic | place: Pacific Ocean | collected 2015-01-19 | reverse complement strand
AAATGACTCTTGCTAATGTTTTCGCAATCAACGCTATGCATATTCTCGGTGATGGTATATTCGCAAAGAGTCCTGAATCTGTTGGATTTGCCTGTGCAAATATGTATTTGAAGTCAAGGTGAATACATGAATGAAGATATGGAATCCTTTATCCTAGAAATGGATAGACAAATGGCAAAAAAGTCATTTAAGTATTTCTTTACAGAAATCTTAGGATTCCATTATAGCCATCACCATGAATCTTGGGAAGAAGGTTTGAGCGAACATCGTTATTATTGTGTTAAAGCGAGTCGTGACCACGGTAAATCTACTTTGTTTATGTCTTACGCTCTTTGGTTAGCAGCGTTTAAACCCGGTACACACATCATGATTTTCTCTCACTCTTTAGAACAGACTCTTGAGCATATGAGATTTATTCGTAATAGTATAGAAACCGCTGATATCCTAAGAGGGTTAAAACCTGACCAAGGAAGACCTTGGGCTAAATCGTATTTTGAGTTTACAAACGATAGTCGTATTATGGCAAAATCGGTCGGTGGAGCAACTCGTGGTTTCCACCCAGATGTAGTAGTTTGTGATGACATTCTATGGGGGACAACTGGAGGCGAATTACAAAGAGCAGCAGATTGGTTCTATGGTGTTCTCCTCCCTGTTCTTCACCACTCATCACGTTTGATGATGGTTGGAACTCCTTTTAGTTACAACGATTTATACGCTGAACTGGAAGAAAAAGAAACATTCAATGTAGAAACTTATCCTGCTATAGATAACGATGGTAATGCGTTATGGCCAGAACGTTGGAATCTTGAAGCACTTGAACAACGTCGATTATCCATGCCTGCTATACAATTTAGCCGTGAATATCTATGTGAACCTATTCACGATGTTGCAAGTATGTTTCCGCATACGATACTTGAAGAAGCCCGTAATCATGATTTAGTTCTACTCGATAAAGCAGAAACAGAATATGATGAGGAAGGTAACCCCGCTGGTGTATTCGGTCAACACTTTATTGGTTGGGATACTGCAATTGCATCTGATAAAAATGCTGACTTTACTGCTATGATGGTTTTACGTACACCACCAGATGAGAACATAAAACAAATTGTCGGTATTGTTCATGAAAAGGGACTAGGCGGGGCTGCACAGAAAAAACATATTTTACTTCTTAATAATAGATTTCAACCTGATTTGATAGAACTTGAGGGTAACAATTTTCAGCGTATGTTTGAAGCCGAATTAAAGGATATGAGAAATGATATCCCGATTCGTACTTTTATGACAACAAGACAAAGAAAAGAGAGTATATTCATGTCGTTACTTATGGCTTTTGAACAAGGACAAATTCAAACTCCTTATGGAGACGAAAGAAGTAGAAAATTCACTAATACATTAGAACAGGAACTAAACCGTTTCGGAATGCAGAAAAATGGTAAGTTAGAATCTGTAGGAACTCACGATGACTTAGCGATGGCTTTGGCTTTGGCAAATTGGGGTACAAAAGAGTTTAAGGGTTCGGTAATCCTTCTCGATGATGTATTACCCGGTTTCGATGAGTGGATTACCGGAAAACCGCATAGAAATCACCAGAGAGATTCATGGATGGTTCCATAGGAGATGATAATATGAAAGATGAAAAAAAGAAAAAAGGCATGGTCGTAGTAATAGCAGTTGGCGGAAAATCACCAAAGGCACCCGAAAGAACTGCTGACCCTGATAATAAAAAGAAAATGGATGATGCTTGGCAATTTTTAAAAGAAGAAAGACAATATGATTACGGTAAAGGTAATGCACCTTATGTACTAAGTACTGAAAATATCAATTGCTCAAAGTGTAATGAACCGTATTATCATTACTTAGGGCTTTGCGAAGAATGTGGTCATATGGACCAAGAGTTAATGAGTTCAGTACCACCAGCACCTCAACAAAATACAGGTGAATGATATGAGTTGCGATTGTGGTCACTGTGTCGGAATGACAACAATTACTAAATGATAGGACAATTGGGTGGTCAATATGTGGGGTAGTGCTATCATAGGCGATGTCTACGATTCACCTGTTATAAAGAGTGATAACTACACTACTAAAATCATACAAGAATTATCACAACACCCTAATTTTAGTTTTTCTTCATTACCTCTTGAAAAGTCTTCAGGGATATATTCATCTGATGAAATTAAATCTCACAACTTTCCTGAAAATGGAGATGGTTGGTTGAAGATGGCTTACGGCAAAGACGCTAATGATATCATTAGAATGTGTAGAAAAATGCGCCGTGTTGATAAAAATAATCGTGATGAAATAGATTTAATCATACAAGATGTTAGAACTATAAAAGCGATGGAAGTTGAAGCCACAATTAAAAATCTAACTTGGTCTGAAGGTCTTGAAGATATAATAAAGCAAATGAGTTTAAGCGATAGAAGTTTAAAATCATTAAGAAAGTTTGGTGAGGCAAGAAGTAGTAGTCTTCAGAAAGCCTGTCAAGAGTTTTTGAAGGCGCACTCTGTTTTAACTATGTTAAATGAAAAAGATGATTGGGATACGGATGACCAGATAAATTGGTCTAATGCGATGCGGCTTCGTAAAGATGCTAAAAAAATGTGGAGAAATACTCTACACCAAATTGACAAAATATCAAAACATGATAAAAATGCTTTAATTTATGTTTCAGAGCAATTAGAAAAGTCAGGTCCATTAGGTAGTAGAGAATTAATCAGACGTGGTGTTGAATCATTACATAAGTCTGTATCACCTAAAAAACTTTCAAAATTAATTAAAATGTATGGTGAAGAGTTAGATGTCTTCCAATCAGATTCAAGAGGGCTTTTTATGAAAATGGGAACTCATGGAATTATTATTAAAGATATATGGGCTTACGCTGCTGGTTTTCTTGATGCTGATGGAAGTATCTTTATTTCCGAAAGAGGAGAACCTAGAGCCACTTTTGTTGCAACCGGTGAAAGAGGTAGAACACAGTGTGAAAGTTTGCACAAAGCATTAGGTTGTGGAAGACTTGTTCTAAACCAAAGAATACACAAAAATAGTATTCGGAGTCAACATCGTCTTATTTACTCATCTAAGAATGATTTACGTCAACTTCTAAAGGGTATTTTACCTCATCTTAAAATGAAATCGTTACAGGCAAAGGCTGTTTTGAAGTTTATTGATGAGAAGGATAAAGTAAAAAAGAAAGAGTTATATCAATTAGTTACGTATAATAATTGGAAAGATGATACTAAAAAAGCCAATAATCTCTTAACTAAGTGGGGTATCGACGCAGATACTATAGGTGGATTTGGAGAGGAATTATAATGGCAGACGATGACAGTAGAATAAGTCGATTTTTATCAGCGCTTGGTAAACCATTCAAGCGTCGCTCGTCTCCTACTCCTACTATGCCACTTTGGACAAGTGGTGTTCAAGAGCCAGTTATGGCACAAGGAATTACTATACCTGCATTATATGCAGTGAGTAATGAATGTCTAATTCTCAGGACTGTACTTTCTAAATTAAGACAAGAAATGTTTAGAAGAGGTTTCTACTGGGAGAAAAAATTCCACAAGAAATGTATACAATGTGGTGACGAATTTACTCATGATGTAGTACAATGTGATTCTTGTGGAGGTCAAGTTCGTGGACCTGATGCAGATGAGATAACATACCCAAAGTGGTTACTTCAACAAGACAATTCTATGGAGCAATCATTTATTCACATACTTCATGAGATGGAACATGATTTGAATGTAGTCGATGACGCCTTTCTAATTTTCATAAAAGAGTATTATGTCGAACCTGAATCGAAGGAAATTAGTTTCTTTCGTGTAAAAGAAATGGTAAGAGGTGACCCTATATTTATGCGTATAGTTTCTGATAAAAGAGGAGTAAGAGGTGGACGATACAAAACATGTTTAATTCATCGTGACCAAGTAAAGACACATTCAGAAAGTGGAACTTGTGAAGAATGTGGAATGGATTTACACGATGTTCATTATGTAAATATGGCTGGTAGTGGTAAAACGCAATATTTCGTTGAAGGAGAAGTTGTTCATATAAGTAAATATAACCCTTCAAAATTGTATGGACGTTCACCTGTTAATACCATGTGGCGACAGGCTATGACACTCACTGCTATGGACAATTACATGTATACCGCTTATCAGAAAAGACGTATGCCTAAAGGTATAATTTCTGTTACTACTGATAATCTTGAATCTATGAAATCGTTTTGGAAGTCAGTAGATGAGAAGATGGAACGTGACCCGCATTATATCCCAAAGGTCGGTATTGAATCTAGTACTGGTAGAGGTGGAGTAAATTGGATTAAGTTCATGGATACACTTGAAGAGATGCAATATATTGGAGTTCGTGATGAAATAAGAAATAGAATTGCTGCTTATTTCGGTGTATCGAGTATCTTCATGGTTGATAATGGAAAGTCTGGAGGTTTGAATAATGAAGGTTTACAAATTCTTGTAACTAACCGAGCCGTTGAGTTTGGTCAAAAAGTTTACACTGAAGTTTTATTCCCTAAAATTTTGAAAGGGATGGGTGTTTTCGATTGGAAACTCACACTATATCCTAATGAAGAAGAGGATGAAATAACAAGACTACGACGTGATGAACAAGAGTTGAATGTCGCACAACGTATGGTACAATTAGGATTTACTCCTGAACTACTTGATAATGGCGGCGACAAAGATATACGTTTCGTATACAAGAAACCTGAGCCTCAAGCACCAGCAGCACCGCCCGGAGGAGCACCACCGGGAGGAATGCCACCGGGTATGGGAGGAATGCCACCGGGTATGGGAGGAATGCCACCGGGAGGAATGCCACCGGGAGGAATGCCACCGGGTATGGGAGGAATGCCACCGGGTATGGGTCCACAAATGCCGGGTAGGATGATGCAGAATATTATGCCACCTCCACAACCGGGAGGTCAAGGTATGGGTATCAGGAATAGAGGCCCAGCAGCACCAGAAAGAAGAACATCACCCGGTAGTGGTTCACCTGTGACAAGTGTTCAACAAAGAGGGCCGATAACTAATACTCCGTCTTTAGCGCAAATGCGTTCTGAAGCCATTTCTAACGCTAAAAATTACAAAGGAGCATAAAACCTATTAAAGAAGGACTATGTGACGTAGGCAGGGATGAGTTATGGACTTATTAAAAATGCATCCAATGGCACGTAAAATGGAACAGCATCAAAAGGCTTTTATTGACAAATTAGAAGAGGGTGACGCAAACCTCGCAAAACAGCATTTATCTGAAATGCAAAAGTTGGCTGATTTCCTTTCTGAAGATTTGAATGGAGAAATCGCAAAGGCTGAAAGTAGAGATGTCGGACTTATTGGACCAAACGATATATACGCTGGTGGCGCACCAGTAATAAAATTCACCGATAGTCGAGGTAGACAGGGCGGTATCGAAGGTCGTGCATTACCGGGTGTAGTTACAAACGGTATTCGTAAATCTCAGTTTTCTAAGGTTACAGGAACATTTGGACGATACTCTGAGTGATTATCATGTCTGAAGGCGATAGTGCAGAACACTTGATGAGTGCTCTCATTACAAAAATGGAGAGTATGGATTCTAATATCAATGTTCTAAAAATGGAAAATGAAAGACTTAACGCAATAGTCAGTAATCCTCAGGCTATGTTGAAAAGAATGGGTATGGTAAAAACTACTACCCCTCTTGCTGAAGATGCAAGAGATGACCCTTTTAGAGGTGATATGATGTTTGAGGATAATATTCTGAAAGGAGAACATTCTTCTCTTCCACGAACCAACGAAGAATTTCACGAGATGTCATGGGATGAAATACATGACTTAGCCTCTACAGCAAAGGATAATGAAGTGTGATACCATGAAACCGAGATTTGAACAACAAAGTTACGAAGTTACTCAACTAATAGAGAAAGCATCCGTTATGAAAAACAGAATCAGTGTTTTAGAAAAGGCAAAAACCTGTAAAGACTGTGATAAAACACCATGTGATTGTAAGGATTGTGCTGAATGCGGCGGTAAGATGAACAAGATGGGATGCATGAAAATGGGATGCGGTGGTAAGATGTATAAGGCTGAAGAAGAATACAAACTCCCTAAACAAAAGATTACCGATGTTAATCCTGAACTCCACTCCGAGTCTGGTGGGCAGACAAGAAATGCTTACTACACTACAAATGGTATCAGTATAGAATCTGAAGATGTTAAACCTAAGCGAAGTAAAGATGGTAAAAAAACTGATTTACAAGGTCTTGGTAAAAAAATGAACCCTCATGAGGGAAGTGGCGCAGATAAGGAAAACTTCATGGGCGGAGAATGATGAAGATAGGCATCAAAAAAGCAAATCCGAAAGCCTCTTTAAGAGAAGAGGGTGAGAGTGGAATTAATGTTCTCTGCGGGACTTGTGGCGGTTCTAATAGAACAGGATGCTTACTTCACCAAGGTATGGATATCCATGCTTGCCCAAAATTCCAGCCGCTACAATAGGCGGTGGAAAAAATGAATGATGAGCAATTCGCCATCGCTAAGAACGATTTATTGTTATCGTTATATGACGGTAAAGAAGTAAATAATTCCGCTGCTGAATATATTTTAGCATGGGAATCTTTGGAGAAATCACCTTCAGATTATATTTCAAGTCAACTTAAAAATACTGCTGAAAGTATTATTAAAATATCCTTTGATACTGCTCCCGTTGGGGAGGAGGATTACAAAGATGCTTTTGATGAAAAAGATAAGGCAGAAGGACCGGGTTATTTGTTATCTACTAAAAGAACACACGGTGACCCGACTAATCATGTATGGGCAGATGGATTGTTTAGTGCTAAAAATATAAGCCACCAAGCAGCAATGTGGCCTACTTATGCTACTGAAGGTGGGAGCACTTACAAAGCACATCATTTCCCATATCATCAAACCGTACACCCTTTAAGAAGAAATAATGCTGTTACAGACAAACCTAATTTTGTAGAATTATTAAAGGCCTATGTATTAGGTGGACATGGTGAAGAAGAAAAGGAATTTGAAAAAGCATACGTTCAACATTTAATAGATAAAAAAAGTCCTTTACATTTCGGCTCTACTTCAAAAGATAAATTCGATAAAAAAACACAAAAACTTCTTGGTCAACTTGATGTAAACGGGACTGTAGGAAATCATCAAATGGATTTCTATGAAAGAGATTTCTTACGATGGTTATCGGAGAATAGAGACAAAGAAATACAATTAGAAAAACAAGGTGTGAATTCAAAAGAAATTGAAAAAATAATGCGTAATCAACATTTTGATGAAAGAGCAGATGATTGGACTTCTAATAAAGCGATTGTTGATGAAAATGGTGTAGAACATCCTTACAAGTTAGGTCTTGATGGTTATATGTACGGTCTTGAGTGGTTTACTCCTGAAGAAAGAACTGCTATAATGCAACACTTGTATGATGAAGAAGGAGGAGTTGATAACCATGATTCTATAACTTTACCGAGTGGTGAAAAAATCCCTTCTGCACGATTAAATTATAATAACATATTAAGAAGAACACCTGATATGAACTATATGACTAGAGGACAAGGTTTTTTTGGTCGTAATAGTTCTTATCGTATGGAATCAAATGAAGATGATTTTGAAAGTGGAGAAGGTATGTTTAACCAAATGGCGCTTGGAGAATTAGCCCATCAACCGACAAGTTTGAAAGAGTCGTTCTCACATTACATTTTAGAAGAGATTAATAATAAGTATGCTAAAGAAATACAATCTGCGGAGATACCTGACTTAGAATATTTACCAAGACTCGGCCTTCATAAAAAAAATCCTCAAGAAGATTATACAATAAAAGAACTATCAAGAGCAAGTGAAAGGCATTATAAAGATAGAGAAATTAATTCTCCTTTAGATACAAGATTACCAATAGAAGACATATTATTTTTATCAGGTTTCAATCCTAAAACACGAAAACCTATGGTGAATCATCCTATATTTGGTAAAATGGATGGTCCTATTATACCGTTAGAAAAAATAGAACAAATAGAAGATGAGGCAAAGGCGAAAGGAACTCTCCCTAGTCAAGCAAAGGAAATTAGGAATGACCGGTCATTTTTAACTTCCCCACACGGACCACACGTGGATGAAGAATCTCCCGAAATATGGAGTGAAGGTAACGGATTTAGATACGGCCCTAGTAAATTCTGGGGAAAGATGTATGCTGTTCATGGTGGACAAGGAATGACGTTTTCAACATGGATGGAATTAAACCATAGTGTATCTCATGACCCTGAGCGCTCAACCATGTTTGAAATAGACTCAAATAGAGGTTCAGGTCAAAGTCATTTAAAATTAAATGATAATAACAAATCTTTAGGTTATCATTTTGCTCCTGAAGAGACTGTACCGATTGGAGTTTATGACACCACTCAAAAAAGATTCGTAAAAGATTTTCCTTCACCAACAATACAAAATATATTGTCACCTGTAAATGCTTCTAAAAAAATACTTAGTGAAAAAAATAATTTCACAGAGCATAAATCATCATTAAATCCTGTCTATGAATATATGATGAGACATATTACACCTGCTGAAAAAAAGAAACTTAAATCACATAATCCACACATGCAAGTAAATATGTCACAACGCCCATTAGGAAAGTTACATCCAGATACCACATATGGTGAAAGTCCCTCTGATGGTAATATGCTTTTAAGGAGTATGCAAGCGCATATGTTTAATACATTTTTAGGAAGAGGTGACCATCCAAACCAACCTGCTAAAAAATCTGTTGCATCACTAAATGACCTATTGAGTGGTAATCTTGCTGTGAGTGGAGGAGAAGGATTAGAAGATTTCATGGATTTCATGGGTTGGGGAGTAAAGAAGATTACTGGTAGTAATGTAAAAAACATAACAAAAAAAGATAGATTCCCTTTATCTGTGTTTAATAGTATTAGCAAGATTATTAATTCAAATTCTCCAAAAGATGTGGTTGAATATTTAAATAACACAGATGCTTCAAAAAATAACCATAATTATATGGCGATTAAAAATAAATTAGGAATAGGAGCACATGATAATTTAAATATCGAAGAGGTAAAAACTTGGTTTAAAAATTATGGAAGCGATTATCATAAAAATAAAATCAAGAATGCTGAAGAAAAAAATCTAAAAAATTACTCAAGTATTACATCTTCTGATAGTTTAAGACAGTCAATTAAAGAAATCAATGAAAAGTTAGAAAGCGGTAATCTTAGTATTGATGATATTAAAGATTTAAAGAGTGAATTAGAAAGAGATACTAGTAAATTACTTACTACTGATGCAGAAGTCATGGAAGAAGTATTATCGCATGGTGGTATGTTACCTGCTTTACAACAAGAAGAAAGCGTAAGAGAAACGGTTGAAAAAATTAATGAAGAATTGATGAATCCAAATCTTAGTATTGACGATGTTAAAAGTTTAAGAAGCGAATTAAGGAGTAACTCTGCTAAATTAATTGAACTGCAAAATAAATCAAAAGAAAAGGCTATTGGTAAAGGAACCAATCATTGGAAAATCCAAGCAAATCAAACTTTAGAATTACTCAAAAATCATAGAAGGCTTGTAGCGGAAGTTGCAAGGGACCATATTATTCCAAAATATTTAGAGCATGATGAGAATGCTTTTTCAGTCGATGACCCTCAACAATTCATATGGAATACTCAACGTGCTTTTAGTGATGCTGAAAGATATTTACATTCTACTTCCAGACATGGATTATCTGCAAGCACTTATGGTACTACGCGTACCACTAAAAAGAATAAGACTTTACAGAATAAAGAACACAAAAATATAGCAAGTCATATTGATAAAAACGGTTTTGAAGTTAATGGGAACATGTCTGTAGACGAAGTTATAGATGGGTTAAATGTGAAGAAAACACCCCAGATGAAAGAATATGTAAGAAGTTTAATTGAAGAGTCTAATAAACGTGAAGTCCCTTTACAAGTTTCCACTATTAAGAATTTACTTTTAGGGGATAAAACAATTCAATTAGCAGATATGAGTAATGAATTGCTTCAAAGAAATGAAGAAATTATGAACATATCTCCAGAAGATGCTTCTGATGATGATATATTTCATCAAGATTTACATAATGAAGGTCTTTACTCTGCTATTGATAACGCTCAAAGGGCAGTAAATTCAAAGGATGGAAATTGGAAGGCGCATTTTATTCATCGTATGCCGAGTATGGTGAAACAGATAATGGACCCTAGCCAGTTCAGTTCCTCTTTACAAGCCTATGGTTTGGAAATGTTGTCGATGGCAGGCCCTTCTCCTTCAGCCAAGTTTGACCCACATAATGCATTAGGAGCAGGTAAAGGTGTTAAGAGGATTTCAAGAAAAACTAAAAATGCATTTGATACTATTATATTTAGAGATGAAAGTAATATTAAAGAAGATGACGGTGAACCTCAAACCGTAAAATCTGCGGGTATGACTAGAGCACCAATTGGGGAAGTTTCACCAACTAATGTATCGTTATACAGTACTTTTAATTCAGGACAAATACATAATGGATATTTGGCTTATCCTAGTCTTGGTGCTGAATTTGATAGTGAAGGTGAAATCTATGTTGGTCCACATGCACAACCCGGTATGATGCATAGTGTTCCAGAAGAGTTAATGAAAATAGCACACTCTCCCGAAGCAGTGACTCAAGTATTGCAAAATGCACCACCACCCGAAAGTCTCGAAACTCCGCAGAGTGGTGTTAATCCTGATACTTATAATTCCCCAAGTGATGAGTTTACTAGTCTTACATTAAGTGAAGTTACAGATTATATTAATTCATTAATAGACCCTGATTTATTATTGATAAAAAGTGAAGAAGGTGATTGGGTACCGCCTATCCGACCTATGCATAGAATATTCTCTTTAACGAATATGGAACATCTACGTGGTTTTAGTGGTTCATGGGCAGTTAGTAAGTGGTATGACGGAAAAAGAATTATTATAATTAAAAAAGACTCTAACGCTACTGCGTATGATGAAAATAATAAAAAAGTAGGTTTAAAGAAAAAATTCAAAGACAACATCAATAAAATTAATGATAAGAATTATGTTATTGATGCCATACTCGGAGAAGATGAAATTCAAGTTATAGACATTATAAATTATGATGATAATAATGTAGCGGATATGTTATTGTTTGAAAGAATGAAAATCTTAAGAGGGCAATTTGATAGTTATGAAAACGTAATAGTTCCCGGTCCACATAATACAAGAATGACTGATGACGAAGGACTTGAAAACATAGTTGAAGAGTTTAAGAAAGAACATGAAACCTTACTTCTAAGAGATAATAAATCCACATATATGAAAGGAGAAAGAAGACACCCTAAGTGGTTATTATTAAGAGAGGGTAAGGATTTCAATTTCATTATACTTGATAGAAGAGGAGAAGGACCGTATACTTATCAATTGGGTGCCGGGCCTATAAATAATGCATCAGTAATTGGAAATAGAGCCATTACATTAGAAAATAAAGATTACATGGATATAGGTACTGCAAGAGGGCAACAGAAATTATTCAAGGTAGGGGCTATTGTTAGAGCGAAAATAACAGGAATAAATAAAAAATTGAGAGGTGGTAGAGATGTTTTCAATGTTCATGTTCAGGAGATAACTGGTGAGGGTGAGGGTGAAGGGCCTGCTAGTACAGAATCTTTGGATTTACTTACCAAATCATTTTCACCTATTCTCATACCTCACGATATTGATTTGGAAGGCGACCAAATAAAAGTCATACTAAAAGATATTGATACTGTTAACTATACAGTAGAAAACATAGGAGATAAATGGTTTTTACAGAGCGCTACTACGGATTTAGGTGACTTGTACAAATCTAACTATTCATTAAATCTGGCTGACAGTCTTCAACCATATTGGGGACCGTTAGCATCACTCATGGTTCAAGGTTATTTACAAAAGTTAGAAATGGATGAGAAACATCCACCTAGTCGTAAAAGACAAGAAAATCAATCAGCAGGTGTATTAGATGCTGATGATGAAAAAAGACTTCTAAAACCTTCTACTAAGAAAGCAGCAGAAATATTCTCAAGAGCAGTTGATATACTTACTAAGGAAAAAATGACTTGGACAGGGCCGAGAGGATTAGGCATAGATATGGCTACTCCTGTTGAATCACCGGGTGGTCCGACAAAACTTACAGAAGATTATAATCTACCTGATTATGATGGAAAGAAAAGATACGATGACGATTACGAGGAAGAAGAAACTAAAAAACCGATTAATCATATGGAATTGAATACTAATGAAGGTGAGGCGCTTGTTTTTGATAAAAATAAAGATGAAGTTACCATCTCTCAAAAATAGACAAGTATAAGTATAAAAACAATAACTCATCTAATTCAATGCTAACCTTGCAAAGGCCATCAACATCAGGCATTTCCATTCTAAAGAGTGGAAACGACTTGGTTGTAGCAGGCTATGCTTCGGTTGAACTTGTTGACAAGCAAGGCGACCTAATTACAAGAGGAGCACTTAATGACGCATTCGGTAACTTCATGAAAAGTGACAAATACCGAAATGTACAACTAGCCCACTCAAACATACAAGTGGGAGAAGTAATCGATTCTTTTGTAGACTCTAATGGTAGGATGTGGAAATCCGAAGTTGATGATACAGGAATGTTCGTTGTAGTAAAACTACGTAACGACATAGAAAAAGCACGAGAAGTTGCAGCAGAAATCAGAAAGGGTAATCTGCAAGGCTTCTCAATCGGAGGACAAGCATTCAAGCGAGTCCGCAAAGCAGACGAATCTCATGGTGAATACCAAGAGATAAGTAAAATGGAACTCCATGAAATAACGATTTGTGAAAAAGGGATTAACCCTGAAGCACAATTTCGTATTCTGAAGGAGGATGTAAATATGAGTGAAGAAGAAAACTTAATGAATATGATGAATAAATTAGACCAAAGGCTAGACGCTATGGAAAAGGGCGAAATGCCTGAAGGTCTGAAAGAACACATAGAAGATAAAAAGGAGCCTAAAGATATGAAAGAAGAAAAACCTAAGAAAGACGAAGATGAAGGTGACAAGCCTGATGAGATGGAAGAAATGGCTAAAGCCGGTTATTCTGACTTTATCACCAGTGAATACCTATCATACTTGGAAGACAATCTTGCAAAGAGTGGAGTGGATGTTAATGCAGCCCGTAACCACTTTGGAGATGTCGAGAAGGCACAACTTGGTGGCTTCGACAACCCTGACGCTGTAGACGGTGCAGACTACTTTGGTGGTCAAGTTCGTGGCCGTGGACAAGATAAGGGTTCTCCATCAACTGGTGCTATCCCTAAACTTTCACAGTCTGGTGGAAAAACCCCATCAGGTGCCCATGGAGCAGTGGAATTGTCAAAGCAATACTTGTCAGCAAGTAATGTCTCTGATTTAGATATCCAAGCCGCTTATGAAGTTTACAAAGCAGCAGCAGAGGAGCAAAACTTCCGAAACTCTCTTGAGTCAAATTTCGCAAACAGGTTTTCACAAGAACAAGAAATCGCTAAGGCAGCCGCAGATAAAGCAGCCTTCGATGCTCGTGAACCACTTGCTCAAGTTCTAAAAGGTCTTGAGAACTTAGAGGAGCGCATTAGTAACTTAACAACTGAAGGAACAATGATTGCAAAGTCTGAGTCCGCATCAAGTAATGTAGAAATTCCAACAACAAACGACCTAGCACACATGTCATGGGATGAAGTTCATAATCTCGCTGACAAAGTGTACAGAGGTGCATGAGTAAAAGGAAAATAAAAAAAGGAGATGAAAAATATGGCAAGAGATTATATTAGAACAGTACAAGACATGGAACGTTACTTCTATGGAGCAGGAAACGCTATGGGATATTCCTACAGCGGCTCAGAACTATTGAAGGCAGACAGTCCAATGTTGTCTTCCACCGCTGGAACATACCAAGCAATTTATGGCCGCAAAGTGTGGTCACAACTAAACCAAGAATTTAACGCTTTTAGCGTTCTACCAAAGAGACCTTGGGAAAGAAGTGGATGGAGAGTTATTACCGCTCGTCCTTCCTTTACTAAGGGTGGCGGTCTTGCAGAGAATTCAACACTGCCTGACACAACCAAACCAACTTTCCAGCACATCGCTGCAAAGCCAAAGACCATTGCACACACATTCGATATGTCTGAAACTGCAATGTTCCTTGCTGACAAGGATGACGGACTTGGCGACATACGCTCAGTCTTGAAGGAAGAGATGGGTAAGCACCACGCAGAGCACGTTAACAGAATGCTTCTTGAAGATGTAACCACACCAGCAGGAAATGATTTAGAGTCACTAGACCGTATCACAAGTGCTGACTCAACCGCTATGACCTCTGGAACTCACTATGATGCAGGAGATGACGACATCTACAGTATCGACCGTAGTGCAAACTCATGGGCATATGCTGAGGGTAACGCTGATACTGGAAGTGTAAACCGCAACCTTTCCCTAGACCAATTGGATGATTTGTTCCAAAAGATTTGGGTCCGTGGTGGAAATCCTAAGGTTATGCTAACTGGATATGACACACTAATGCGTCTACAACAACTTCTACAATCTCAACAGAGATTCATGGAAGAGAAGCGTGTTACACCAACCTACAACGGTGTTAAGGGTGTTCCGGGTATGGAAGCAGGATTCATTGTAGCAACTTACAATGGTGTCCCAATCATCCCATCTAAGGACGTTCCAACTGATTCACTAAGTAGAATTTACTACCTTGATACTGATTACCTGTATTTCAGCACCGCTATCCCAACACAATACTTTGAGAGTGGTATCGAAACTGGTGACCCATTCGCAATCAATCGCCTCGGACAAGAGGGGATGTACCGCACCATGGGTGAAGTATGGACTACTTTCTTTGGAGGTCACGGTTCAATCCGAGACTTGAAGTGAGGCGATTGGAGTAAAATAAAAAAAGGAGATGAAAAATTATGGCAACAACGATGACACACAGAGGAATAACATACGCTCAAAGCGGTAGTGGAACCACAACCATGAACCTTGACTTACAACTTCAAGGTGGAGTAGACCAAGACGAAACAAGGTGGTTAGACGGAGCAGGAGGAGCAGCAGATGCTTATCCGGGCGCTCTAACACCTTTTCTACCTACAAATGACGATACAACCAACGTAGGAGGGCGAAACCCAAGACTGGTTATGCTCACACTTAACGCAGCAGTAGCAGATACAAACACACTTACTCTTTCAGGAGATGTTAGTAAAATTGTATCATTCGTAGCACAACGTGCTGACGCAACTGCTAACGTAGCGATTACACACACAAGCGATTTGGTCTTAACCTTCGACATGGAAGCAACTGCTGACGGAACCACTGATGACTTAACTGCAATGGAACTTTGGCTCGTGCTAGGTTGAGGTGATAAATTGCCTACAGTAACCTTTCTTGGCCCTTTCTATGAAACCCGGAATAAAACCGGTTCATGGGTTCGTGGTGAACAAGTAGAGGTAACTCAAGAATGGCTTGAGGATAATCAGAGATTCCTCCCTCGTGAAAAATTTAAAATCGAGGGAGGGGTTTCTGTTACGACCAATAAAAAGAGTGTTGTTCCTGACGAAAATTGGAACAGGAAAGACATGATTTCTTGGTTAAAAGATAAAGGAGTGCAAATGGGGAATGGTTACTTAACCAAATCCGCAGCACTCTTACTTGTCCAAAAGCATATTAATGAAGGCGATTTAGACTAATTATAGGAGATGAAAAACTATGGCAGCAGGACACACAACTGACACAAGAACACACGTAATGGGCGATATGCTCATGATGACCGGGACTTTCACAGACGGTGGAACCGATGTATCATTCGACGGAACATTATCCACCGTTTTCGCAGCAGGCGGACACGTAACAAGTTTATACAATACCGGAGTATTAGCAGATGGAGAAAAAACAGCAGGTGCTACAACTTTTACAGTTAAAACTGTAGATGCTAGACTTCACTTCAATGTTGGAGAATCAGTTTATGCTAGTAATGATGGTGACCCCGCCACCGTTTTTAGAGTAGGAGTTGTCACAGCAATATTAAACGCTACCGCAGTAGTGGTTGATAGTGTAATAGCAACTGTGTCTGATGATGCCGCTATTTTCAAACTTGGACCAAACACTGGTGCAGTAACTTTGACTGATGGAAATCTTTCGGTTGCTATTGACGAGACTAATAAATATGTAGTCTTTGGAAACGGTAACTTAGGTGCGGCTAGTACTGCACATACCCAAGATGGTCGTTGGTGGATACTCGGATTACGCTGAGGTGATTTACCTTGGCTATTCCAGCAATTAATACACAAGTGTATTTATTCCCACCTAACGGGCCTTACGAAACAGGTATCAGTGTAAAAACTCCTGTGACGATTAACGGTACAGGTAGTTCAAACATAGTCACTAACGATGCTGCTGATGCGGCTAATGACTTTACTACGGCAACTGCAAATACTGTATTCGTCGCTAATGCAAAAGCAAATAGCGGTACAAAATTATTCGTAAGAAAATCTGATGTAAGTGTAGACGGTCAAGGTTTTTTATACATAGGATATATTTCAGCAACTAATGTTGGTGCTGATGCTGAAACTATCACCATAGTCGAAGCAGCATCTTGTACTATTCCTGCGGATACTATGCTTCATGCAAATACATTCGCACCCATGTTAAATGGTAGAGTGGTAGACATGCTTGCTGGTGCTTCTGCAAGTGTTACAGGTATGGACATAAATGACATTAGAGGTGAAATTGCCGTCGTAGTAAATTATGCTGGTTGAGGGTGATTCATGTCTTTTGATATAAGAAATATAGATTTCGACGATATACACCGAGCGGAAAAGTCAGGTGTTAAATTCGACACGGCATCCGCCTTTGTAGAAGATACAGAGCATCCTCTCAAGGGTGTTACTTCAGAGCAACGTAAACGTGGCACTGAAATCGGTGATGTTCTAAATATAGGCTCAGGTACACGTTGTCGTTCTTGCGGTTTTCTACACTTCCTATGGAGGTCTACCTGTGGTAGTTGTGATAAACCAATGGAATACAATATGGGTCATCGTGACGAAAAGAACAGGTTGTGAGGGAGGATAATGTATGCCAATAGTATTCAGTCCCGGTGAACCCGAAACAAGACCGTTATATCCAACAGAAACAATTTACACCACAGCGCAAAAAGTCGCTGACCTTTTGGATATCGGACCCGGTGAAGAAGTACTTGCGAGTGGCGATACTGAGGCTGACAGAGTATATGTTACTGGAACCGACTACAGAACCCATGGTTTTGCGGTAGGTGACACTATACTCATTTACAGTGATGCTCAGGCTTTAGGGGTAGAGAGGACTATCACATCGATTGCAGAAGGTGGTGGTAACGGAGTAGCCTTGTATTTTACAGGCACTAATATCTCAAACGTAAGTGATTTCCAAGTTGCTGATAATACATATATTCAGAATCAATCATCTTTCACCAACGGTAAGACTCGTGGAGTTACGAAATCTAAAGTTGACAATATGATATTGAAGATGCAAGATAGAATTGATAATCTTACTCATAACGCTTGGCGTCCATATCTTGTAAGTGCTGAATACATTAATTTTGATACTTACAAACCTTATCGTCGCCGTTACTATACTGACTATGTTGGAACGGCACCTTTGTTGTTTAGAAATGTTCAACAAATGCTAAGAATAGAACTTTGGCAAGGAGATGATTATCGAGAAATATGTGGTGCTGAAGCAAGAATTAAGTTTGATGATGTATCTTCATTAAGTTCTGCTGCATTTTATATTTCACCCGGTAATGGTAGCGTGGCTACTCTTGCTCAAGGAACTGGAACTGGTCAATGGCGTGATGATTTTTCCTCTACTACAGTTGCTCAAAACTTTGCTGACCTTATTAATAAGGAAGATAGGGTTAGTAAAGCAGCAGTAGAGTTTTCACCAACATTCACTTTAGAAGGCTCAACTTCAAATGTTGCTATTAACAATGAATTCTTAGCGAGTGCTAATTCTGATTACGGAACAGGTGTTGTAAAACTTACATCTATGCGAGCAGTAAAAGCGGGAGAAACATGTAGTATTGTATGTTCATCTTCTGATATAACCATAGAACAAACTCAAGTCAACAGTACGACTTTTACCAGTTACGATGGTAGCGGCGCACCTACTGTAATCAATGTCGCATCCACTACAGGGTTTGTAGATGCTGGTGTTGCTATAGATGCAAGTGGGGATGTATTTCGATACACTGGTAAAACCGCTACTTCGTTCACAGGATGTGTAGCAGTTACAGGTAGTTTAGCGGCTATTACTGGCACAATTACTCAACATTCACTTTTAGTTGATTTACAAGGCGGCTCTAGTAGTGGTGACAGTGCTCGTTTGCGTGATTGGTGGCTTGACCATGAAATGGGTATTGTTTATTTCAATAACTCTTATCCATTCTTTGAATGGAATGCTATAAAGGCAACATACATTTACGGTGAAAGATATTTAGAAAAGGCCATAGAAGATGTATGCACTAAAATGGTCGCTATTGAATTATTGATGGCTGATGACCGAAGTGTGTTAATCCCTGAAGGAACTCAAAATATCGACCTTGCTAGTAAAGTTCAACTTTATCAAGCAGACGTGGATAGGACTTTGCCTAAATATATCGAAATGGTGATATTTGAATGAGTGAAGAGTTACTTATCAAAAAGGATGGCGAAGATTTATTCGCTCGTTTAGTTGAAACGTTCAAGGAAGATGCAATCGAACAAAAAAGATTGATGGATTTTTTCAAAACTCAACCTCCTGAATTTCGTGATAGAATGGAAGGTATTGAAAGCGTAGCAATGGGTCTAAAGAAACAAGAAAATGGTTATGTTAATACTAATACTAGAAAACCTGCATCAGAAAAAGAACTTGAAAGATTAGATAAAGAAACTGATGATGCTATGCTTCGACAAAATCCATATTTTATGGAATATAAAATGAAACATGAAGGTGGTTTTATTGTACCTACAGATTTGGAAGCAAGAAGAGAAGAGTACAAAGATAATCCAAATAAATTCAAAAAGAGGGTTGCTTAGATGGTGGCGACTTGGACAGAAGGTTTGGATGTAATAATTAATTTATTCAAAGATGATTGGAATAGAGCGAATACTGGTAACTATAGACCTGTTGTTATGGATATAGCAGATGTATCTCCTGAAAGAGGTAAAAGAATCGATTTACAAAAGTCAGATTTCGTGCTTTGTTATGAAACAGCACACAATGAAGAAGCACCAGAATTGTTTTACGATTTCGTCACAACACGTATAAATATAACCGTAGACATGCGAACAGTTAAGAGCAGGACTCATCTGCAATCACTTGAGAACGAAGTTCGACGATTAATTCACTCAAAAAGAAAGGGAGATGGGACTAACTTTGATAGACTGGTTTTTAAGACAAGAACTGACTTGAGTGATAGAAGTAAAAAGATGTTTAGAATGACATTCCAAATTGAAGTAGTAATACTAGCAGAACTAATACCGTGAGATGATGAAAAATGCCAAGTACAGTGTATAAAGGAGATTTAGCAGAAGTAACTTTTGCTCCAGAAACAGGTATGATTATACGAGATGGAACTGATGCAGATATGACGCTTTCTACCAGTGGTAATATCACTACAATAACCTTTTCAGATGAGGAAAACACTCAGATATTTGAAGACCAAACCGACGCTACTGCGACAATTAATGCGTTAAGATACCCTAAAAATATACTTGTTGGTTCACAGGTTGTATGGCAAAAAGATGATACTACAACCGCCGCTTTAAATGACGGAGATTTACCTGATACAGGGAGTGGAGGTCGTGTATTTACTATTGTTGAAAATAATGGTACTATTATGAAAATCACACCTTCTATGATAACTAGTGGTGCTTTAGGTGTTGGTGACATATTACACATATTACCTTACAAAACCCCACCTATGGATATAGCAAGTAAAACATCTCATTTTGCAATACAGGGAACTGAGTCTGTAAAAACAGACCAGTTTTTAGGTATTGCATCTGCTATCACTTTACCTGAAACAAAAATCGATTTAAAGCGATACCATGTTCTTGGTCTTGGTCGTGATACTTCAGTACAAGTACCGGGTAAACTCACCAACGAGGGTGGCTCTTTTGAAGTTGCTATGCATTCTGCTCGATGGCTCAAATACTGTCTTGGGAATGAGTTGATTAGTAAGACACAACTTGACAGTGACAGTGACGTAACACCGACTATTGCAGTGGCTACTAATGCAGGACAATCTCACATCGTACTTTCATCCAAAACTCAAGTTGCAGTAGGAGTATATATTGAGATACATGATTCAACATTAGTTCCTATTGTTAATGACCATGAACCTGATGGTGGTCAGTGGGATGGGACCACAGAAGATAATATTTTCGATACAGCAATGGCTATTGAATGTCGAAGAGTGATAGGTGTTTCGCAGAATGATAATACAGTATATTTGGATGAGCCTTTAAATTATCCACACGCCGCAGATTTAGAATGCGAAATACGGATAATAGGTGACTCTGGTACAGAATGTGTAGCAATCAGTAATACGGGTACTATTACTTTTCCTATGACTCATCTTCTTTATTCCCGAACTACTGTACCGTCATTCTCACTTGAAGTCTCACAACGACGAAGAGATATAAATTCTAATCAAGGTGATACCAATGGTGGAGTAAGCGACAGCAAAGAATTGACTCGTGTATTCCGTGGATGTAAAGTTACAGATTTCAATCTTGCTACAGATAACGATGCTGCTCTCAGACTTTCTGTTAATTTCAATTCAGCACTTTGTTACACTGATACTGGTCGATTGTCGGCTTATACTACAACAGTGGGTTCAGGCGTCTACAATAATGACCCAACTATTACTCACGCTAGTACCAATAAAATTGTTGTAGGGATGGGAGTAAGTGGCACTGGTATACCTACTAACGCTACAGTAGCATCTATAACCGATGCAACTCACTTTGAATTATCTGCATCTACAACTGGTGGTAGTTTAACAGGTCAAACCTTAACATTTACTGCACCTAACGGTATGACTAGTTATGGCGCACATCGTATGTTTGATGATACCGCTTCCACAGATAATCTTCGTTTAGAATCCGGTATTGGTAAAGGAACACAAAAACCATTTATGTTTTACAATGGTAGTATTAAACTGGCTGGACAACAAGTAGCCCAAGTGCTTAGTTTTAATTTAAGCGGTACAACAGGCGTACAAGGTTTCCATACAATAAACGGACAAAACCAATCCGCTTCTTCTACCTCTGACCAAGTTCCTTTTGCTGGTGCAAGAAATACAAGTTTAATGGTTGAAGGTCAAACCACCTATGATATGTCAATGGAAATCATCGTTGATGACCCGCTATTCTACCATAAAATGCGTACAGGAGTAGAATTCAGTGTTAGTAGTCAAGCCGATGCTACTGCACCTAATCAAATCCGTATTGAATTTGAAAAGAACCTTACTGGTAGCACTGCCGCAGCCGCAAGTGAAAAGATGGTTATTTTAATTGATGATTATTATATTATTGAAGCACCACTTCAAATACCTGAGGATAAAGGTGTAGTGAAATCAGCGTTAAAGATAATGCCAAAATCAATTAAAGTAATGGCTCGTGATACTATTTTAAAGTATTGAGGTGGGAATATGGAACAATCATTACACCAATATCGTCGTCTAGGAGTACGTGGATATGCTGAATGGATGTGTAAAACAAACGGTATAGAATTACAAGTATTTCTTAATTCAATACAACAAAAAGAATTGATTATCGGGTTGTTAGATAATCATGCAATCAATGCACATGTTGCTAATATCATTATTAACTCTGAAAAAGAAGAAATCAACAAATTAGTTGAAGTAGAGATGGAAAATCCATTCCCTGATGAAATACAAAAATACGACTCCCTTACCGTAGCAGAACTAAAAGAAGTTTGTAAAGACCGTAATTTGCCAGTATATGGCACCAAGGCTGAACTTATTTTAAGACTGAAACAAAACGATGAGGGAATTGCTACCGACAATGAAGCAACCGAAGGCTCTACTGAAGAATCAGTAGCCCCTGAGGAAGAATCGGAGGCCCCCGCTGAAGAAGCGGCTGCATCCAATGGAAGTGAATTAAATGGCGAAGAACATAATAAACAAAAACCTGTTATTGAAGAATGATGAATTGATTAAGCATAGTGTTAGGGCTGACCCTGATGACAAATCTGCTATAATCGAAGTATGGGTAAAAGAAATATCTTTTCTCGACATACAAAATGCCGCCCAAGAAATGTTTAAAGTAAAAGATGGGGATGTCTCCATGAGTTTAAGCGGTTATTGGGAATTTGCTTTTACTAATTGGATTGATAAAACAAATCCTGAATTAACTACAAAGGAATTACTTTCACTTAAAGGATACGTGGGTGACCAAGTTTCCAAAATACTCCCCCAGCCTAACGAATTAGCCGAGGCATTGCAAGGGGGGTTTACCAAACAGGGCAGATGAAGGTTAAGTCATTTTTAAAGAAAAAACACTACCATTGTAGTGAAGACTTCAACCTTCAAATTCAATACTGGGCTTATGTAATAGCGAAACACTATAACATATCCTTACTTGAAGTGTATAATATGCCTAAAGCGATTTTCCAACAATCGCTAATTTGGGCCATGGCTGTCGATGATGAGACGAGCAAAAAGAGAGAAATTCAAACACAAAAAGCAAAAGCAAACGGGAGAGAAGTAGTACCATTAGATTACTCATTTTTAGATAAGGACGGATTTTAATGGCGGCAATGTTAGGTATTCTTGCAAGTATGTCTTCTGCTGTTACTAGTATAGGAGCCGGTTTCAGTAGTATCGGGGCCGTAGCAAGTAAAATCTGGGAGGCAGTTAAAACAGCGTTTCAGGATTACGTAATCGACCCAATAGAAGATTTCTTTGAGTGGTTTGAAGGTGCATGGGATGATTTATCAACTTGGGCAGATGAAGCATTCGATTTCGTCATGACTGAATTTCTTACTAAAGATTATTGGACAGGTCCAGATGGAGTATTAACTAATATCTATGATATGTTTCCCGATTGGGATGAGTTGTTTAGTTTCGTTCCAGAAGGTTTTCTCACTAGAGCATACTGGACTGGAGAAGGTGGGGTATTTGACTGGACTATAGATTGGGACCATTTATTTTATTGGGTACCTGAGGGTATCTTTACTAAAGATTATTGGACAGGTCCAGATGGGGTATTAACTTTTGATATAAAATGGGGTGAAATATTTAGTTTCGTACCAGAAGGTTTCCTCACTAAAGCATACTGGACTGGAGAAGGTGGGGTATTTGACTGGACTATAGATTGGGGGCATTTATTTTATTGGGTACCTGAGGGTATCTTTACTAAGGCATATTGGAGCACAGATGGTGGACTATTAGACATTGATTGGCCAAGTTGGGGTGAAATATTTAGTTTTGTGCCAGAGGGTATCTTTACCGCAGAGTATTGGGAAACTACATTTACTGATATATCAGATACTACTCTTGCGTTAATGACGGCGATGGGCGAAGGTATGGAAACGATACTTAAAGCACCATTTAACGCTCTTATTGAGTTAGTGAACTATATCTTTTCAGAAATAAGTTTTTCTAAAACTATAACCAACCCTTTAACCGGCACTGACTATACTTTTGGTATGGATTTAACTTCTTGGAAAATTCCGTTGCTTGCTAAAGGTGGTATAGTCAATAAACCTACACTCGCCATGATTGGTGAGGATGGACCCGAAGCCGTTGTTCCTCTAAACCAACGTAACAATCCCGGTGGGGCTGGTATGGGTGGCACGGTTAATGTAACCGTAAATGCTGGCGGTATTACCGACAGGACTGATAAGAGAGCATTAGCAAGAGAAATCGGTAACATGATACAAAACGAACTTGCCCGTAATATTGGTGGCACAACAATGAGGGGGCGTTGATAATGGGTAATGCAAATGGAGTACCGGTTCGTTTAGTTAGAAATGATGGAGGACTCATTGAACTTGCTTGTACTGAAATTACCTTAGATGTAGATAGAGGTGTATCCGCAACGCCTATAATTTTCATGGGTAGTGAAAGGTCGAGTATAGACTTGAATCTTTCTAAAGCGGTAATATTATTGAGGGGTGTATTTACTGATGATGATTTAGTGAAAGTCGGTCAAGCAACTGCGGCGCAAGCCTATATCGATTTTTCAAGAACTGATTACTTTAATAATCCTCAAAAACCAGCATCTACCCAAGCCATTGGATTTTCAAATAAATTATCTCTACTAAATGTATTTACTAGTCAGACTGTAGATACTTTCGCTCAAACTACTTTGCGTTTTGCAATTGTTGGCGGTTCATCGTTTTCAACTACTACAAACATCTACGCTGCTAAAGCATCAACAAAGTTTGGTTACGACTCAGGTTCTTCAAAACATTTTTTTGCTGTAACTACTACTAATGGAGTTGAAACTGTTGATACTATTGCGGGTGGGAGCGGTTATACCGCTACTGGGGAAGTTGCAACAACTGGTGGGAGCGGCTCAGGTTGTATAGTATCATATACTAATTCAGGTGGTGCAATTACTGCAATTGAAATAATTCACCCGGGTAAGAATTACGTAGTTGGTGATACCGTAACAGTTGCAGGTGGCTCAAGCGGGACTTTTAGAGTTGCTACACGAAGTGATGCTTTAACAGAAAAACAAATGGCAAATAACTTAACTGATTTGATAAATAATACTGGACTAGGTGATAATAATATTAGTAATTTTTCAGCAACTCAAGTCGATTCTACTTTATCTGGCGAATCGCTTACAGGAGTTGTTATTACACAAGCAAACGCTGATACTGACGCTTTGACAGGTAATGGTAAAGGGCCTGACTTTAATGGGGGTATTTGGAATACAAGTTTCAAACCTTATTTTACACTATTCAAAGGGGGGAGGAAAGCCACTGGTGCTTTCGCTGGTATGAGTGCCGGGGATAAAGTAATGTCACTTTGGGCTACATTAAACAATTCTAACAATGGAGGTTTATCTTCTATAATTGGTGGCAATCAAAATCTTATTACCTCTGCTGAAGGGTTTGGGCAAGATGGCGTGAATGATGCTATGAGAAACCCTATGGATACAAAATACGGAGACTATATAATAGGGATTCAAATCCCTTTCAATTCATCTCTTAATGCAGATAGTGGTGAAAAATACAGTGCTGTAAACTTCTTTATGCCGACTGGGGCATTTCATAACACGTTATCAAAAGATGTCACGAATGCACAACCAGCAGGAGATGCAATGCATTTCTGGTTGGAAAGTTACGCAGGAATAAAAGGAATAGTTACAAAAGCAACTTTTGTAAGAATCGCTGGTGAACCTATATACAACTTCGACATACAGTTTATACCGACTGATTATATTTTGTGAGGGATTAAATGGTAGGGATAGGAAGAACAAGCCACGCTGTCTTTTTCGATGGTGTTAGTGATTCTATACTTATTCCTCAAGGTAGATTCACTAATGTAGGACAGGAAACACCTGATGGCACAAAATCTCCAATGGGGATTTTAAATAAAACAGGTCGTGGAACTGACGCTACTACTTCTATAAACGCTAAAGGTAATACTGGTTTATGTATCGAAGCATGGGTAGTACCTGATTGTGGTGGTGTCATAGCGCACAGAGAAGGTCAATTTACTCTTGAGTTCGGCACTGTGGATACACCCGGTCCTGCTAAATTTAGTGTTTTCTTTGATACTCCAGATGGAGTTAAGAAACACGTATTATCATCTGCTGTAGATGCTACAACTAGATGGGATGGGATTGTTTTCCCTGAGCAAGAAGTAGGTGGTATCCACGATTCATATAATAGATATGATACTACAAATTACAACGATGCTACTAATTTAAATTTTAAACATAGACCTCTTTATCATATTGTAGCAGGTGTTACGCAAAATACCATGTTTATATTTGTTAATGGTAAAGTAATAGCGAATGAAACTATTGAAACTAGTAGCAGACTTACTAAAAATAGCAACCATATTTTCATCGGTGGTGAAGGTGGAGAGTTTAGAGGTGCAATGGAGTGTATACATTTTTCAAATCAATTTGATATCGGCATGGTAACTTCTTCTATACCGCTAGTATCAGCCGCTACCTCTGCATTATATCGATTTGAAGAACCTATAGATGTAATTTCTGAGTCGTATCAATTTACTGCATTAGGTAGTGACTCCTCTTCACCTTATAGTGCTGCGAGTGACGGTACTACAACCACAATAACAATTTCTACCACCGATGCGCAGAGTTTAGCATCAAGATTGACGGGAACAACTCAAACTTCAGGTACAGTTACATTTACTGATTCCCCTTATAGTATGGGTAATTACAAGGTGATAGATTACTATTCCTCACCCGGTAGTAAATCGACTTTAGCAATACCGCATACTCCATATAATTTACTTATTAACCCCGGTGCAATAAATCGTAACACACACAAACCAAATCAGTCACCACCTGAGAGAGTAAGATTAGAATCAATAAATGTTTCAACTGGTGTCCTTACACTATCTAGCATACACCTAGATTTCATCAACGGAACAAATGGAAAGAGGGGATTATTACATTCAAGAACTGCTAACGTAGATGATTACTTTGTAGTCGTTGCTTCTGATTTATTAATTGATAACGGAACAGGAAAACCGTATTTACCACCACATTATAATTCACAGATAATAGATAGAACAGGTCAAATGGTCTTGGACGAAACTGCTTTAGAACAACATGCTTTGATGTATTCTTCACGAATGGCTACTACAGCAAATTCACCCGATAACCCATTTGCTGTTACATGGCCCTCTGACTTAGATGAATTATACCAAATTGGACATAGTGGTAGGCATACATATTCTCATGTTAAAGGTCATGAATACATGAGGAAATACCCAAATCCTACTTCAATTACAATCGACCAGCAAATTAGCGGTGCTGCTGACATAGTAGAGATGTCATATGATGGTATTACAAGAGGTGTTAATGAATTCTTTATTCCTAACGCTCTTTCCGACTTTTATGATATAACTTCACAAATGAGTATTAATGCTGCTGTTAATTCTTCACCTGCTTCTTTCGTTGTTAGTAACGGTCTACCCGAAAGTAAAGAACAACTTATCGCAATAGGTGGGACTAGTTTTGACTATAGACCATTTATGCTTAAAGGCCCTGTCCCTGAAGCCGGGGACATAAATGACGATACTAGAACTTATCATATAAGACCTGAAAGTGAAAGTAGAATTGCTCTTTTACACGTCCCTACATTACGCACAACTTATAATTTAGCCCCTTATGTAGAGATTCATTACAACGCTATAGACTTAACAGGGGCGAGTATGAGTAAAACCACTCCTGTACTTTTAGTCGAAAAGACTGTACCAAGTGGTAATTTTGTATTAGATACAGAACCAACTGTTACGGTGCTGGATGTTATAATAGCAGATTTAGGAAATGCCGCTAAAGATTCTACTCTCTTTTCACCCGGTGGTTTTATAGAACTTTCACGTTCAAATAACCCATCAACTTCACTTCAAACTTCACATGCTTTAGTCGGTGATAATACTGGAGGGGCTGAAGTAGATAACACACTAGACTTTAGCCGTTGTCCAGTAAATTATACTCCCCCGAGTGATGCTAGTGCAGAGCCTATGAGTCCTCCTACAACCATAAACGCATCTCATAACAGTGGTGTGCATAATTCAGTTTATCATAAACTTTGCATTGAAGGTACTGGGATTGATAATATAACCCTTTTAACTCAACAAACTAATTTACAATACATAAAACCACCCGAAGTAGAAAATACTGGAGCGGGTGTATTCGATAAGGGTGGGGTTAATGAAGGAACTCCGATACATGAAATGTTTGATATTATAGATAACATATACTACGAGCACGGTCCTACTGCTGCAAGAATTTATATTCAACCAAGTAATAAAAATAGAGTTAATCAATTAGCAAAAATAAGAGATGGTATTACAAAAGGGCACTTACCTAACATAGCATCGGTATATTTCCTTATGAGTCGCACTAGAATCCGCTCTGTTAAACAAGAAACGAGTCAAGATGGGAACGTGTTAACTTATGTTACTGCGGCTGGAATCAGTGAAGAACTGATAAATGAAAATGTGAATATCACTGGTAGTGGTTCACCTGACTCTCATATTGTAAAAGAGATAGAGCCTAATTCCCCTGTCGTTACAGTTACATTAGGTGGACCCGGACAAGGTGCAGTAAATACAAAACCAACTTACGACCCTAGTTCTTTGATGAGATTACCCGGCTCAACAAGGAGAAATTGCGCTGTTAAAGCCCACTGGGTAGATACAACTGCAAATGGTTTGACAATGAGTGTTACGCCTTTGAATAACTTTCAAGAAGATATTACATCTTGGGGTACTTACTGTTTCCCGAAAGTAGGTAGGATATACTTAGAAGATGGAAGTAGTGCCGCTTATGTAAGTAAAAATGGAACAGGGTTTTCATTTAGCGACACCACTGCTATAGCATCAGGGACTTATCTTTTATCAAATGGAACTCCTGTAGCATCTTTCCATAAATGGTGTAATGCTACTAATATTATTCAAGAAACATCTGTTGATAGTTTTAAAGTCGCAGTGAATGTATTCAATGATAGCGATTTTGTAAATGAAAACTTATGCGATGACGGTAGTACTGTAAATGACCGATTGTTCCAAAGTATGGACACAGTAAACCACGACTACCAACTCGGAACTCAATTTGCAAGCACGAGAGCGATGGTGGAAATACCAATATTCCCGCAACAATTTTTTGAGCAGACTAACGAGGGGGTATTCCCCGGTCCTGACAATAGTATGAAACTGCATTTAGATGCTACCTATACTGCCCATACATGGAATCCTTCTCCAGTCGGAAAAAGAGTTACTGATACATCACCCGGTGACCGTGAATCTAATTCGGCTTATTCGTATTTAGATGCAGAAGGGAATTTAATTAGAAGTGCTACTATTACTCAAATTGTAAAAGATGAAAGTAGTGCCTCTGCACCTGATTATGAGGGTACGTTCTATGAGGTATATGTGAGCCATCCGAATATATTTCAATATGGTTCTGCTACAATATTAAGAAATCATTCTCCTTACGCTTATTTTCCAAAAGCATTTCTTTCAAATGGAGAATTTGCAATTTACGGTAACGATGTACCTAGTGATGGATATATTAAGATATTCACTAACACTTTAGATAAAACTAAAGATGGCTCACTCATTTTAATTTCAGAAGAGTTCGTTGCAGGATTGCAAGTTGGAGCAAAAATATTCACCTCGTCTGTAAGTGATGTATCAAAACTCATCCCTATATCATCCGATTCGTATACTGAATCTTCTGATTTTGAAGGAAGAAGGGCGTTTTATCATGATAGCGCAAATATGTTAACCCAAGGTGGTAATCTTGATTATGGTCTAAGGCAATACGTGAGTGCTGTTGAATTTAAATCGGGTCCATTAGATAATCCGCACTCACCGAGAATACAATCAAAACGGGCTAAAAGTAAAATTATAGGTGTATCGGGAGTTTCAGCGCCTTTAGCAATTTTACATCTGGAAGATGCGAGTACATTCCCCGACCCACAGTATACAGTTAATGCATCAAATGTCCCAGTTGCAACTACTGGTGATATGATATATGTATGTGAAGTAATGAAAGATACTCCAGTAGAAGTTCTTTTATTAGGTAATAGTTATACATCTTCGTTAAATCTCGATATTAGTGAAAATTCAGTATTAGTTTTTGGTGCTACTTTAACAGATGTAATTGGTCATGAATTAAGATTAAAGAAAGTTGGAAGAAATCATTTACAACTATCCGACCCTGCTAATGCTAACGGGTATGAGGAAACAGTATCCACATTTAGACCATCTACTGCTGGACAAATTTGGACTTATGCAGCGAACTTTGCTACAAGTGTAAGCCTAGTAACCATTAGTCCTGCAACTGCAACTCTTTATGCTCATGCGAATACTGTAGGACTTAATGTACGACCGGGTGATACACTTTACCTTGAAGAGGCTGATGGTGATGTAAAATATGTAGGTCAAGTAGATTATGTCTTAGGTGATGTACTAGCAGGTGGCGCACACACTATTCAATTAAAAGCAAATGTAGCAAACGCTATATCTTCAGGGGAGAAACTCCGTGTTGGTATTGGGTCAATGTTGAATGAAGACCCTGACGCTATATTGAATAGAACATGGTATAACCCTTATGCGTCTGGTGGTTTGCGAAACGGTGATACAGTATGGATGAATATGACCATGAACAACCCTCACGCAGTAGAGGGATTGTTTTGTAAAAGCCGTGGAGTTTTTAATGAAGCCCAAGTGTACACTGACTTTAACGGTGGCGAAGGAATACTAACCAATAGACCTAGAGATTCTATTCCGTTAGAGAACTTTTTAATCGGTGATTCGTCACTTGAAACGGCTATAAATTTCGCACAGCATGTAAACAGGACAATCGAGTTAAACTACCTTTCGATGGGTTTACTTGCAACTCAAGCACCAACCGTGGCTTATGTAGACCCGTATCTAGCAACTGATGGTCATGCTAGAGTTTTGTTATTCGATGTAGCGCATGATAGAGAATTCATCGCCTTCCATGATTTACATATGCAAGTACAAAGTAGCGCCGCTACACCTATTATAGGGCATACGAGAAAACTTGCTACTCAAGATGGTGGATATGATTTAGATGTCGTGTTATCCAATATTAATGGCGGTGCGCCACATTACTTAACTACTCAAATTGATGTAGCAAATGGTTTCCCGAGTGAAAACAAATTCATACGAAATACACAACAATCCAAATTTATCGAAAGTGCATACGCACATGACCTTGCAAATAAAACATCTAAAGATATATTACCTGTAGATAGTGCAATGAATTCAGTTTCAAATTACTTGATGGAAAACCCGTTGAAGAGTTTTGGTAGTATAAATGAACACTATATGGGTAAAGCACACGGCCATGTAGTCCATACAGGGTTATACCATGAATCTACAGAGGATACTTTTACAGTTGCAGATAGCGCATTACCGAGATTACAACCATCAGTATCTTCTACTTATTATGCAGGAGACTTACATAACAAGTTAAGAAGGACTTACGGTAGTAGTAAAATATTACCTTTCGTGCAGGCGTTAAAATCTCATAGAATATCTCAAGACCCTAATACTTACACATTCCGTGATGCAAGTACAACATTCGATACACCAGATGGAACAAGAGTAATATCAGCATTTTTATGTCTAAAAGGTGTTCGTAACAGTAACTTATCATTAGCAGAACATGAAGAGTCAAGGTTGCAATATCTTAAGCATTGGACAGAGATGGACTTTGTTAGAAAATTAACAATAGACTTTGGAGAGATAGGTGTAAAGGAGGGTGTCACAGATATCGAAGCAGCCGCAAAGGAAATTGTTCGACTGATAAACCAAGGCGGTGCTAAGAATGGAAGAACACATGCGAGAAGACCATCACATCAATATCCCGGTGAAGGCGAAGTACTAGATTTGACGAGGATAGGGGTAAGAGAGGATACAAATAATCCTAATAAAGACCCTGCTGGAACACATATCAATGCTGATTTTGCTGCTACTGGTTCTACTTACGACCCTTCTCCGTGGTGGTCGCCAGATGAAGCATTCAATACCCATGACCGTGGAAGCCATATGGGGTATTTGCGTGCTCATTTAGGTCGTGTAGTTGAAGATAAGACTGGCACTGAGGGCTTTTCAATAATTATACATTCAACTGTACCGGGCGCTAGTGGACGAAATTTCTGTGCTTGGCTTGATAATAGTAAAGGACAATCACCTTACAATCCGCAATTCCTAATAGGACACGGTGGTAGATTTAGAAACTTTTGGTGTCAACCCGATGAAACAATGGGTGAAAATATGCACCCTGCCCCGATGCCTATCAATAAACATGGTAGACCTTTTGCCCCGATTACCACTTTAAGGGAAATGGTAAGAAGTGAGTTTAATGGTGAGAAAATATCAAGTAATCATGATTATGGAACAAGAACAAGTCATACTACAAACCCTGAGTTAAGGAATACTTCAAGTTACTTAGGTAGTGGAACATTTTCAAATACAATAAATGATGATTCATTTGAATCTCAAGGGCCTTCGTCTTCGCTTGTTGAAGGGCTACGGGTTGCTTCTAATGCAATCGGGAGAGTGAATTTTGGTGGTATGGTAATGAGTGGAATCCCCGGTTGGTCACCAATAGCGAGTAAGTGGGGGCTTGGAGAAATCGGTGATACTTCATTCGATAAAAGATATTCTGAAGGCATAATAACTGGTGGCACATCTCCTACTGCTCTAACATCATATTCAGGTTACATCGATAAGAATGATGTAACAAGTGAAAATGTCGGTGATAGTCACTTATACGGAATGAAAATGATTGACCACAGAGGTAATAGTTACGGTGTAAGATACGTCTATCGTGAAATAGGTATGCCTTATACTAACGACAATACTATAATTCCTAATACTTTAGAAAATGAAATTGGTATATTTTTCGATGATAAAGATGTATCTCAGGGTGGATTCACGATAGGGCAACACATGTTAGGTTATGGTGATGTTACTGGACGTATAGATACTTCAGGTGTTTTAACTGAAGATTCCTTTAGAGGTAATTATTGGAACCCTTATCCATCCCCTTCAGTAGGAATAGATTCTCTTGTAACTTGGGATAGCACACTTGACACGTTGACTGTTGTTCTACAAGCACCATTCCATACAGGAGGGAGTGAAATGTCTAGTCACCCTGACATACTTGGATATCTCGGCTTCCCTGCTACTAATGGACTTATCCAAGTAAATGATACCTTTACAGGTACTACTGTAAAAGGTATTACTGGACATACACTATCATACGAATCAAGAACACAAGTTGGTAAATCAGGCACGCATGTATTTTACGGGGTTAAAGGGACAGGGTTTACATCTTCTCATTATGATAATAGCGGTACTATAACTAATACCACTAAAACCCATCCTGCTGCAACCGGTTCTACTTTCAATATAAGAGTATTAATATCTCCAAGAATAAACTGGACTTGTCTCATTACAGACGAACTTATGACCGCTGTTACAAACGCTGCTATAAACTTACAAAATCCAAATAAAATTGATGGAACGTCTTTTGATTGCACTGCAATGCTTACCGCTGATGGAAGGACATTTGGTGAATGGGGTGTTTCTCCTGATGCAATTAAAATTCGTGCGTTTAATCCTGATAAAAATATAAGACCTATTTCTGATATGTTTGAATCTTCGATACACCCTGATTTAGGTATAGAAGCAGCGCACGTCGAATACGGGTTATATCAAACTATGAAAAGAAACGCTACAACTCAAGCATGGGAAATAAACACTGGTAGTGTCGCTTCTAATCAACCACGAAGTGATGCAGAAATCGATAATAATCAAGCATTTAATACTGGATATACCCCTACTACTATACTACAAATAACAAGTAAAGGTAGGGGCTATCATGCAAACACCCCAACTCCTGTAATAGTAGATTCAACAAATAAACCAATTGATATGAAAAAATGGAGTGAAAATCTCAAAGGGGCAAATTACACAAATTATAGCGGTGACCATATATTACCATCTATCGATGAAAGTTATCTATCTATTTCTGAATATTACCATGATGGTATTTTTACTCTGGCTGGTAGTATAACTACTGCTGGAACTGGGTATTCGGCCAGTACAAATTATAATACTACTTCTTCAGGTTCAGGGACAGGTGCAATAATAAGAGTTACTTCTGTTGGTGGTAGTGGGGAAGTAACCGGAGTTTCAATTAACTTTATGGGGTCGAATTATGCTGCTAGTGAAGTTTTAACCCTCACAGGAGGTGGTGGTAATGCACAGGTCACGGTTGCTACTATACTTACAAGAACTATTCATTTGGCTTCGTCAACAAAACTTTTCCAATCCTGTATACCTGCTGGAGAAGAAGGTTCGTCATTAAACAGTTTAGCGAAGGAACCATCATTTGGAGAAAGGAAAAAGTACTTTGTGGGTAAAAATAAATTTGCTATGTTAGAATCAGTTAATGGTTCAGATAGTTCACGATATTTAAAATTCGATTATGCTGCTACAAATGATGATTGGAATGATTATTTTGGTGAGTCTAATGATGGAAATGTTACTTTGCATTTACATCCTGATAAAATTATTAACGGTATAAGATTCTATGGTAGTGTAGACTCAGAACCTATAATCTACTTCCGTGGTGCAAAGGACAGTGTTGACCATAGCGTTCCATTGTATTTCGGCGGTGGGTTTAGCGGTGTTACATTAGATATTAATGACGGGACGCAAAACGATTATTCAGAATTCTACACTCACCCGTATTCGACAGGCCCAACAGGAACAGCCGGTATCCAGCACGCAAACGAAATTAGCACTTCATTCGCAAATGTTGACTGTAATGCTTTACTTGCGTTTTTCCCCGGCACTGCGTTATTAAACCAACATAGAGGTAGCATAACTTCACCAGTCGCCAACAAAGATAACGTTTTGAGTACGGATATTTTCGCTGGAACCTTAGAAAGAGATGCTAACGTTCCTGCTTCTGTTCAAGCAAAATATGCTGCTGGTGTAGTCCGACAGAAACCAACTCCTATGGTTCTTCGTTTTGCACACCCTACTGCTCGTTACGAAGATTATAAAGATGGCACTGAAAGTAAAAGCACGTATCTCATATTCGGTCCCGGTCAGGCTTTCCCGTTAGCCGAGAAAAATACCACGGCAGCGGGTGTTTTTCCGAGCAACAATCCCGAACCTCACCCCGGAAAAGTTGTAACAGTTGGTAACTCGTGGAGTAGTGTACCAGCAGATATGAAATTACCTAACGAAATCCATAACGATGTTGGGTATTTCGGTCCTCCGACATCGGCTTACCAAAGTGATAGACATAAGTTCCATTACAAATCTACGTTAAATTGGTCACCAGCGCATGGTATACCTAATTATGGTAAATTAAAACAAAGACCTGAGCATGGTAGTCATTACGGAGAACACTTTAACAAGCCTGTAGCAAGTAAAATAGATTTGACAAATAAGGCTGATTTCTTCAAAGCCCACCCATATAAGCACTGTTCTACTATTTATTATGGAATTGCTATGTCTGCTGATTTGACATTCCATATGGACGGTGGGTATCATCCGGGTGGTCATTGGTTAGATAATCAACTAGCCTTTAATCCACCTAATCCTAATAGTAATTACAGAGTTACTAGTTGGGCTAACAATGTAGTAAATCCAACAGCATTCCGTGTTTCAGGGCCTATGGGTGCTATTTATGACCCAACATCTGGTAGCGGTAGTGCATCAAGTTTCAATACCGATTATATCTTAGTTGATGCAACAAGATGTCAAAACGGTGAAGAGTTAGCGGCAGTGTTAGGTCAAGCAATAAACGAGTATCCCGGCACTGGTGCTCTAAAGGCCATGGGTGGAACATTCCTTCCATCGATGGGTAACTCCATGAGACAAGACCGATACGGTTGGGTGCAAATGACAGTAGCAGATTTCACTTCGGATTACGGTATAGATGAAAGTGGTACATTTGCTGACATGATTCCTTTCCAAAATGGAGAAAGTATGGGTGACGGAACTCACGAATTGGATAGTTCTAAGACATACGTAATTGCTAGGTTTGGTGGCGGAGGGCGTGAACTTCACGAACAAATTCCTGCTTGCGGGTGGTTAAGAACACCTGATGGTGGAAGAGATAACGGTCCTGCGTTAACTGATGCTACTTGTGATACTAACCATAGTGCGGGGTCTGGAACAACCTTCGGTAGCAACCCCAGAATAATAAAAATGGATTCAACCGCTAATCTTAGTGTAGGTATGGGAGTAGGCGGAACAGGTATAGCAAGCAGTTGTATAATTACTGCAATCAATTCAGCAACCCTATTTACAGTAAGCGCAGACACAACAGCAACCAACAATAACCAAACTCTGACATTTACAAATACAAATGTCCCAATGTTTGCACCTTACCATAGTAGAGAAGTTTACAATGATAGCGGAACTTACAAAGTTAAATTTTATCTTGCACCTAATCGTATAAGCGGCTTCCCTCTGTTTGAAGATGCAAAAACATTTTACGATATTTGTGAGGGAAATAGCCCTACGTTCCCTATGCCGGGTCAAACTATAACTGGCACTGGTATTGCTATGGCGACTCCTACACGTTTATTCGTGTGGAGTAAAGCCGGGGTGCATCGTTTCAACAATGAAACTGAAACTACACGTGACCATATGACGCAAGTGCATTTTAGTGGACTGGTCGATGCTATCGATAGGACAAGACCTGTCGGCGCTGTTGGGTGGGCTGGAGAAAGATATTCTTACTTGAACTCGTTGAAAGTATCAACATCTTCTTTCACTGATGCAACATGTGATACTGACACTACTTCGGGTACAGGTACATCATTCGGAGGAAATCCAAAGATAATTCGTGTAGATTCAACTGCTAATCTAACTAGAGGTATGTTTGTAAGCGGAACAGGTATACCTACAAATGCCTTTATCGAACAGGTCGATAGTACAACATTGTTTAGAATTAGTGCTAACGTAACCGCTACAAATACAAACACAACATTAACTTTCACAAGTAATTTATATGGCGCTGGATTAGGAGCATGGCATCCTAAACTAGGTTTTTCCCCATACGGTTCATCAAATTCATGCATGAACGCTTTAGGGCATATACCTTCGATTTACCCCTTAATAAATTCACCCGAGAGTAACCCGAGGGTAAACCTAGTGAATGGGTCTGATGAAACAATTAAAACACCATATACTTGGAACGTAGGTTTAGCATCAACTCATGGATTTTACAAATCTTT
>Ga0098060_1000119_pt1 | contig 37538 bp, 41 predicted proteins | sample 21_taG_FD_77063 | JGI IMG/M metagenome (GOLD analysis project Ga0098060, IMG submission 77063) | Marine viral communities from the Subarctic Pacific Ocean - 21_ETSP_OMZ_AT15319 metaG | ecosystem: Environmental > Aquatic > Marine > Oceanic | place: Pacific Ocean | collected 2015-01-19 | reverse complement strand
ATAATGGCTAAACGTGGTTTGTACGCGAATATTCACGCGAAAAAAAAGAGAATCGCTGCTGGCTCAGGTGAGAAGATGAGAAAACCTGGAGCTAAAGGAGCACCAACTGCTGCTAACTTTAAACGAGCAGCTAAGACGGCTAAAAAACCTAAAAAGAAAAAGTAATGGCCGAAAAATCTATAAGAAAAACCACCACAGGTAAGGGTGCTAACTATAGAAAGACAAAATCCGGAGCTGGAATGACAGCAAAAGGTGTAAGAGCTTACAGGGCAGCAAACCCTGGAAGTAAATTAAAAACAGCCGTGACTGGTAAAGTGAAACCAGGATCAAAAGCTGCAAATCGACGTAAGTCGTACTGTGCACGTAGCGCCGGTCAACTTAAAAGATCTTCAGCAAAAACCCGTAATGATCCTAATTCTCGTATCCGTCAGGCGCGTAGAAGATGGAAATGTTAGACAGATTTATTTATAATTGTTTTGCTAAACTTGATGATGCAGTTTCTTTTGTAGAAACTTATGCTATTAAAATGACTGAATGGTGTTGGAAAACAAGAACTAACATTTTACGTAAAAGGAGAAAGAAAAATGAGAAGAGCTATACTAGAAGCCCTAAGAGCTAGATACGAAGCTGAAATAGCTGAAGCAGATGCAACAGCAAATATATACCTAGAAAATTCTGTAGGTATTGGTGAACATCCCCAACACATAGAAGAAGTAAATAAACAGATAGAAAAGATTGCTAATGCAAAAGAAAAACTTGGCGTATTAGATGAACTTGAACCAGAGAAAGGAACAGAGTTGTAATGGAAGATTTAATTATAATAAATAAATTACAAAGATTATTAAAAATTAATTACGAAACTATAGGTGAAAACATAATGTCAGGCGGGGTTGACAACATGGAAAAATACAAGTATCTACTTGGACAAGCACACGCAACACAAATAATATTACAGGAAATCTCTAACCTGCTAAATAAGAAGGAGCAAAATGATGAGTCAGGAACAATCGTCGAGTTCGGAAACACCGAAAATAAAACTCGCACTTGAAGAAAAATATAAAGAACAAGACATAAAAGAAAAAAACGAAAGAGTCGATCACACAAATGTTGAAAAGGTAGTTGATGATTTACCTACACCCTCTGGATGGAGGATGTTAGTTTTACCTTTTACCCCAAAAGAAAAAACAAAAGGCGGTTTATTAATTGCACAAGAAACTTTAGACAAGTTACGTATTGCAGTTAATTGCGGTTATGTTTTAAAAATGGGACCACTAGCTTATAAAGATGAAGAAAAATTTAAAACTGGTCCTTGGTGTAAAGAAAAAGATTGGGTTATCTTTGCAAGATATGCGGGATCGCGTCTACCTATTAAAGGTGGAGAAGTAAGAATTTTAAACGATGATGAAGTTTTAGGAACTATTTCAGATCCTGAATCTATACTTCATTATATTTAAATAACATAGAAGGAGGAACCTATGCAAGAAGAAGCAAACAAAGACATGGTAGATATAGACACATCTGGCCCAGGAGCTGAAGTTGAATTAGAAAGCCCTAAGGTAGAAGAAGTTAAAGATCAACCAGAAGAAAAAGTAGAGGTTGAACAAGAACAACCTGAAGAGAAAAAACTTGAAAAGAAAGATGAACAGAAAGATGAATTAGAAGAATATAGTGACAGTGTTAAAAGAAGAATAAATAAACTAACTAAAAAATATAGAGAAGCTGAAAGACAAAAAGAAGAGGCTATTGAATACGCAAGAACAATGGTAGAGTCTTCTAATAAATTAAAAAAACAGTACTCTAATTTAAAAACTGGTAGTTTAAAAGATAAAGAAGAAAAAATAAGTTCTTCTTTAAAAGCTGCTTACGCAACACTAGCCGCTGCAAGAGAAGCTAATGATTTAGCTTCTGAAGTTCAAGCTCAAAAAGAAATAGCTAAACTTGGTTACGAAGAAGCTAGGTTAATTGAACAAAAAGAACATGTAGCACAAAACCCTGTAAACCAAAAAGAAGTTAATATAGCTCCAAATAGAGCTCGACCTTCTCAAGATCCTGATCCTAAGGCACAAGATTGGGCTTCTAATAATAAATGGTTTGGCAAGGATACTGCTATGACTTATACAGCTTTTGATCTTCATACTAAATTAGTGGATGAAGAAGGGTATGACCCTCAATCTGATGAATATTATTCTGAAATTGACAAAAGAATAAGACTTGAATTCCCTCAAAAATTTGATACAAAAGAGGAAAGGGAATCGACAAAACCTACACAGACAGTTGCTTCGGCAAAAAGAAGTGTAAAAACAAGTCGCAAAAGCGTTCGACTCACACCGACGGAAGTAGCAATTGCTAAAAAATTAGGTGTGCCACTAGAAGAATATGCAAAACATAAAAACACGGAGGTATAGCATATGAAAAAAAATGAAATAAATAAGACCCCTCGTGCCAGTCAGTCAAGGGTAAAAGAAAAAAGACCTACGACATGGACTCCCCCATCTTCTTTAGATGCACCACCTGCGCCAGACGGTTATAAACACCGATGGATCCGGGCAGAGGTTTTAGGATTTGACGATACTAAAAACATGTCAGGAAAAATTAGATCAGGTTATGAGTTAGTTAGATCTGACGAATATCCAGATTCAGATTTTCCAACTATGAAGGAAGGAAAATACGCAGGAGTAATCGGAGTTGGTGGCCTTGTGCTAGCAAGGATACCGGAAGAGGTTGCAGCATCAAGAGCTGAGTACTTTAAAAGACAAACTCAGGATCGTAATGATGCTATTAATAACGACCTTATGAAGGAACAGCACCCAAGTATGCCAATCAATCAAGAGAGGCAGACTCGTGTAACTTTTGGTGGTTCAAAGAAGAGTTAATTTTTTAACAATTCCTACCCATTAATTTAAAATAAATAGTAATAAGGAGAAAAGACTATGGCTAACACACAAACGGAAGGATTCGGATTAAGAATGACTGAAAGACTGGGGAACACTCCAGCGACTTCAGGTCAGTCTGCGTATCCGGTCAAGTCAAATCCAGGTGTAGGTATCTATAAAGGAAACCCTGTTTCATTCCAAGATGGTTCTGGGGATGAAGGTTACCTTCAAGATATGAGTTTTGCTACTACAGATGATACTGGTGCAGGTGGACAATCGTATAACAATACGACTCAACCTTTATTAGTAGGTGTATTCAATGGTATTTTTTATGTTGATAATACAACTAAAAAACCAAGATTCACTAATTTTGTAGATGCTGGAACGGTATTTGGAACTGACTATAATACAGGAAGTGCTGATGGCACAGGTTTTATTAATGATGACCCTTCACAGGAATACATTGTAAAAACTGACGCTGCAGCGCCCATTAGCGATAATGGTAAAAACTTTAATGTAACTAGTTTCACTGCTACAGATAACAAAAGCGGTCAATCTACTGTTAAACTACATTGTACTGGCGGCGGAGCTGCTACTAAAATGTGGAAAATGGTAAGATCAGCTGATGTTCCTGATAACAATGACAGATCAGCAGCTAATGTTGATATGATAGTTGCGTATAACCCAGCTAGTAACATATATATAGCATAAGAAGAATAGGAGTATAAATTATGGCAATATCAAGAGCACAACTAGTTAAAGAACTAGAGCCAGGTTTGAATGCACTATTCGGCTTGGAATATAAAAACTACGACAATGAACACGCTGAGATTTTTGACATTGAATCTTCAGAAAGAGCATTCGAAGAAGAAGTAATGCTTTCTGGATTTGGAAATGCACAAGTTAAAGCGGAAGGTCAAGGTGTATCGTTCGACGATGCTCAAGAGACTTTCACTGCAAGGTACACAAACGAGACAATCGCCCTTGCATTTGCTATCACAGAAGAAGCTATCGAAGATAACTTGTATGACAGACTTGCGTCTAGATATACAAAAGCGTTAGCAAGATCTATGGCAAACACTAAACAAGTTAAAGGTGCAAATGTATTAAATAATGCATTTGATCCAAACTTCCTTGGTGGTGACGGTAAAGAGCTTTGCGCAACTGATCACCCTACTTTAGCAGGATCATTCTCTAATGAGTTGACGGTATCTGCAGATCTTAACGAAACTTCACTAGAACAATCGTTAATTGACATTGCAGCGTTCACTGATGAAAGAGGTCTAAAAATTGCAGCAAGAGGAATGAAAATGATTATTCCATCTGCGCTTCAATTTACTGCTGAAAGACTAATGGAGTCTAAAGGTAGAACTGGAACAGCTGATAATGATATCAATGCAATCGTATCTAAAGGTATGATTCCTCAAGGTTATGTAGTAAACCACTACTTAACTGATGATGATGCATATTTCATTAAAACAGATGTTCCTAACGGTCTAAAAATGTTTAATAGATCACCTATCAAAACTTCAATGGAAGGTGATTTTGACACTGGAAACGTAAGATACAAAGCTAGAGAGAGATATTCTTTTGGATTCTCAGACCCTAGAGGTATTTTTGGTTCTACAGGAACACCGTAAGTCTTAATCGTAAAAATCTTAAAAGGGGCCTTTTATGGCCCCTTTTTTTATGTTAGAAAGGAAAATACAAATGAAAAAACTTATCATAAATATCTGGGCATATAATCATCACACTACATTTACTGTAGAAGCAGAAGATAACTCAGAATCAGTCGAAAAAGCTATACTTGACAAACTAGGAGAAAAAAGTATAATTTGGGAAAATCTTGGAAACTCTTATAGTGACCGGATGAATAGAATAACTTATGAGGAAGTTATAAAAGATGATAGACAACCATCTGAAGGAACTTTACAAGCAAAAGAAAGTTCTGGATCTCAAATGGGAGCAGGAGCATCTTAACCAAGGTAGATATACCTTAGACATGGTTAAAATAGACCATAAAGTTAAGGAGCTTATTAATCATATCAAAATGGCTGAAGCTAAAAAAGCCCATTTAGATAATAAGATTAACGAAGTTGCACCCCAAGTTTCTGTAGCTACTTAACAAAAAGCTACATTGTTGGAAAAAATCCACTCCACACTGTAGGCTCTCTTGCACTCTAGTTAAAAATAATGTATAAATATCGTACTATACATAAAATTGGATATCGACGCGTATAGTCGACGGCCTAGAGACGGTATTCAAATAACTAGGAGGAAAACAACATGGCAAACACAACGTTTTCAGGACCGGTCATTTCAAAAAATGGCTTTATAAATACAGGTCCTGGTATGACTGTTAGCTTAACAGCTGACACTTCACTAACAGTAAAATCTCATGCAGGAAGAATATTACTTTGCAATGATGCAGATGGTGTATTTACTTTACCATCAATCAATGTAAACGCTAATGGAAAGACTTCAGGAGAAACTGATTACAACAATCTAAATAATATCGGTGCAAGTTTTTATTTTTACGTAGAAACTTTAGCAACTGCTATTAAAATAACAACTGACGGAACAGATAAGTTCAAAGGCGCAGCAATGGTTGCGGTAGATGATGGAGCTAAAAAAGCTTTTATCCCTGCTGCTCTTAATGATGCTATAGACTTAAATGGAACTACTAAAGGTGGTTTAGTTGGCAGCGTTATACAAGTTACTGCAATAGATACAAATTCGTATTTAGTGCATAACACATTACTATTAGGTTCAGGAACAATTGTAACACCTTTCGGTAATTAATAAGTTATAACGGGCTTTACTAGACTTTATAGATAAAATACTTTTATAACTTAGAGCTGGTAAGGTCCCAAATGGAAGCTCTATGAAAACAACATTTACAGGACCAGTCAGAGTCGGAAAAGGCAAAGTAAAAGGAGAACTTCGTTTAGGTGATGCGGATAACACGCATTACGTAGGCTTCGCGTCTCCCGCTACAGTTACGTCTAATCTCGTATGGAATCTCCCTGCAACGGATGGATCGGCTAATCAGATATTAAAAACTGATGGCTCAGGAAATCTTGGGTGGGCAACTGATTCCACAGGATCTGTTGGTGGAACTAATGGACAGGTACAGTATAATAACTCAGGTGCTTTCGGAGGCATCGCTGAGGGTACTAGCGGCCAGGTATTAACTTCCAACGGCGCTGGAACTTCAGCTACATTCCAAGATGCACCAGGAGCAGGTGGATCAGTTCATGAATGGTCTGCTGCAAAAACTGCAGACTTTACAGCCACTATAGGAAAAGGTTTCCCTGTAAACACAACTTCAGGAGCGGTTATAGTAACATTACCGGCAAGTGCTGCTTTAGGTAATGAAGTAGCTATAATAGATTACGCTGGAACGGCTGCAACGAATAATATTACCGTTAATAGAAACGGTCATAAGATTCAAGGAGCTGCTTCTAATTTAGTCGTAAGTACAGACAGAGCTGCTTTTACGTTAGTTTATATAGATGCAACACAAGGATGGTTGTTGCGAGAAGTTTAAAAATTTGGTATTAGATAATAAATAGGAGAAAAATATGACATCATTTTCAAGTGATCAAACAACATTAAATATGGCTACTATAGGTGCCGATACTCTTGCAAGAGCAGGTAGAGCTAGAGTTACATCTATTCAAGCTAAAGGAATAGCAAGTGCTACTTTGTTGTTGTACGATGCAGCAACAGCAGGAGCAGCGGCAGCAGGAAATTTAAAAGCAACATACAATTTTGGAACTGAAGGATTAGAAGTTTATGTCCCTGGTTCTGGAATATTATTTACAAATGGAATTGTTTACAATTTAGCTGGAGCTAGCGGAAGCGCAACTGTAACTATTACAGGAGCTTAGTCTAATGGCTAACACAACCTCAGGAACAGCAACCTTTGGAAAAGGTTTTTCTATATCTGATATAGTAGAAGAATCTTTTGAAAGAATTGGCATGAGTGGGGTAAGTGGTTACCAATTAAAAAGTGCTAGAACTTCATTAAATATCATGTTTCAAGAATGGGCCAACAGAGGTCTTCATTATTGGGAAATAGCAAATAATAATTTAACATTAGTTAATGGTCAAAATGTTTATACAATGTTTAGATCAGCGTCTGATGGTACTTCAGATGCAACAGCTATTTATGGTGTAGAAGACGTGTTAGAAGCGTCATATAGAAATGCACAAAACGTAGATTTTCCATTAACAAAAGTTGGTAGAGCGGAGTATCAATCTTTTGCATCTAAAACTTCTAAAGGAACTCCAACACAATATTTTGTACAAAGATTTATAGATAAAATAACTATAACTTTATTTTTAACTCCAGGTGCAACAGAAGCTGGAAATTTTATTAATTATTATTACGCAAAAAGAATTGAAGATGCAGGTGCATATACTAATGATGCAGATGTACCTTATAGATTTATACCTTGTATGGTAGCAGGACTAGCTTATTATTTAGCTCAAAAATATCAACCAGAAAGAATAGGTCCATTAAAAGCTATGTACGAAGAAGAATTATTAAGAGCATTACAACAAGATGGTTCTCCAGCAAGTACATTTATAACGCCGAGAACTTATTATCCGGAGGTTTAATAATTGACTAATTTATCAAAAGGAAGAAGAGCTTTAGCAATCTCTGATAGATCAGGAATGCAATTTCCATATAGAGAAATGGTTAAAGAATGGAATGGTGCTTTTGTTCATATATCAGAGTATGAACCTAAACAACCTCAACTAGATCCTATTAACACTCCAGGTGACCCACAAGGTTTACAAAACGCTAGACCTGATAGAACAGAACCACCTACATTTGATATTTTACCTGACAATCCTTTTACTTCAACTGGAGGATCGGCTGTTATTGATGTTTGGGCACCTAATATAAACTATACTAATGGAGATTACGTAAGATTTTCAGACATAAAAAGCGGTGTATCTGATGTTCCAGTTAGTGCTATACAGTTAGCTAGCACGTTAAATGGAGCTATTAATGCAACTCAAAACACAATACCTGTAACTAATTTAAGTTATTTCCCTACTACAGGTTATGTTATGATAGAAAAAATTAATCCAACTACAAGGTTATTTCAAAACGAAACTATTTTTTACAATGGTATAATAGGTGGAGTTTTACAAAATTGTGTAAGAGGAACAGCAGCACCTTTTAGAGGAGTTACACCATCTAATACAACAGCAAGTACACATGAAGATGGAGCTAATATATATGGCTCATTTAGCATTACTTTAGTACCAACAGTAGTGCCAAATCCAGGTGTACCTTCTACAAAAACAGTGTATAATAGTTTTACATTTACGTCTGCGGGAGTAGTAGCAGCAACAGCAACAGGAGGAGGATTTCAATGCTCGGCAGGGCCAATAGTATTGAAACCATAATATGAATTACGGAGAATTAAAAACAAATATTAGAAGTTACACAGAAGTGGATAACACTGTTTTAACTGATGCTATATTAGCTGTTATAACTAAAAACGCAGAAAATAGAATTTTTAGAGATTGTGATTCAGACTCTAATAGATTTTACGACACTGTAAGCACAATTACAGCAAATAGATTAGTTACAGTTCCAACCAATACTCTTTTAATTAGATATATTAACGTTAAAGATAATTCCGTAGCTCCCCCTGAACAAGTTTTTTTAGATTATAGAGATGTATCTTTTATGGCAGAATTTTATAATACTCCTGCTCAAGGAACAGCTATCCCTAAATATTATTCTAATTATGATGCTACTCAAATTGTTTTAGCTCCTACACCAAATGCTGTATACGAATTAACTATAGCTTATGAAAAAAAACCAGTTTCTTTAACGGGTGGAGACGCTAACACCAGTTACATTTCAAATAATTACGAAGATTTACTATTATATGCATGTCTTGCAGAAACATACGGATATTTAAAAGGTCCAACAGATTTACAACAGTTGTATGAACAATCTTACCAAAGAGCTCTAGCAAGTTACGCAATTGAGCAACAAGGTAGAAGAAGAAGAGATGAATATACAGATGGTGTAATTAGAACTAGATTAAATTCACCAACTCCGAGGTCTGAATAAGATTGAAGAAAAATAAAAAATAAGGTAAAAGAAAATTATGTCATCATCATACTCAAACGATATTAAACTAGAACTAATGGCCACAGGCGAAAAAGCTGGTCAATGGGGAACAATAACTAATACTAATTTACAGATATTAGAACAAGCATCTACTGGATACTTATCTTTAGCTGTAGGTGCAGTAGATGTTAATTTAGTTTTAACTGATGGTGTAACAGCAAACGGTAAAAATATATTTTTTGAATTAACTGGTACTTTAACAGGTAACAGAGTAGTTACTATGCCAGATTCTTCTGAAAGAGTTTTTATAGTAAAAGACACTACAACTAGATCATCTTCTCATTACACATTAACTGTTAAAACAGTTTCAGGAACTGGTGTTGTTATTCCTGCAGGAGCAACAGCTCAAGTATTTTCTAATGGAACAAATATTTCTTTAGGTCTATTAACAAAAGGTTATTACTCAACAAGTTCAGCTTACACTGCAACTTCTGGTGATCAAGTAATTGTAGATACTTCTTCAGGAGTTGTTACATTAACATTACCTTTGTCTCCTTCAATTGGAGATGAGGTTACTATTATTGATGGTTTAGGTAGTTTTGCTACTAATAATCTAACAGTAGGAAGAAATGGTTCTAACATTAACGGTGCAGGTTCTAACTTAACCGTTTCTACAAATGGTTCTGCTTTTACGTTAGTTTATCTTAACGCTACTAGAGGTTGGGCGTATAAAGATAAGGTTTAGGAGTTTAAATGCCTCTTAATACTTTTCAAATAAAACCAGGGTTCGATAAACAAAATAGTGAAGCCGGCGCTGTTGCGAGATGGGTTGGCGGAGATAATGTAAGATTTAGATATGGTCTTTCAGAAAAAGTTGGAGGATGGTCTGCTTTAGGTTCTACAACATTAAATGGAGTTTCAAGAAAACTTTTTCCTTTTAGAGATAACGATGGCAATAAATATTTAGCAATAGGAATGGATAAGTTTTTACTTATTTATTTTGAAGATAATTTTTATGACATTACACCTTACAGAACAAGTGGGTATCCAGCAACAATTGATGAGTTTTCACTAAGTACGTTTACAACTGTTTCAGGTTCTAATTCAGTTACAATCACAACTACTTCAACAAACAGGCTTTCAGTAGGAGATATAGTTGAGTTTGAAAACGTAAGTTTACCTGGAGGTACGGGATATTCAGATTCTGATTTTGAAGATAAATTATATGAAGTAAAAACAATTACATCAGCAACAGAATTTATAGTTCAACCTACAGGAAACGCTTCCGGTAATGTAGGACCAGGTGGAAGTTGTTCTGTTCTTCCTTTAGAAACAGTTGGAAATCAAATACAACAATTGTCTTTTGGTTGGAGTACTGGTGTATGGGGAGGATCAAATAATTGGGGACAAGCAGCTAGTACGAATGGTGTAAACACACCTCCTGCAATTTGGTCATTATCAAGTTATGGTCAAGTTTTAGTTGCAACAGTTTTAAATGGTAAAACGTTTACCTGGAACCCCGCTGCTGGTAACCCGTTGGGGACACGAGCGTCTATTGACACTACAGGTTTTGAAACAACTTCTAATCCTACGCAATCAAGATTAACTTTAGTATCACCTACTACACGTCATTTAATCCACTTAGGAACTGAAACAACTGTTGGAACACCATCTACACAAGATAATATGTTTGTAAGATTTTCTTCTCAAGAAGAAATAAATAATTATTTAATCACTGCAAGTAACTCAGCAGGTTCGCAAAGAATTCAAGATGGTACTAAAATTATGGGAGCTATAAAATCTAAAGAAGCTATATTAATTTGGACCGATAATGCATTATATATTATGAGACATATAGGTGCTCCATTTGTTTTTGGTTTTGAACAAGTAGGAACTAACTGTGGATTGATAGGACAGAATGCTGTTGTAGAAGTCGATGGTGTTGCATATTGGATGAGTGATAAAGGTTTTTTTGCTTATGATGGCTCAATTAAAACGTTAGACTGTATGGTTGAAGATTATGTTTACGACGACATAGATTTAACACAAGGACAACAAATATACGCAGGTGTAAATAATTTATACACAGAAGTTAGATGGGATTACCCAGCTTCTGCTTCAAACTATAACAATAGATATGTAGTGTTTAATTTTGCTGAATCAAAATCTGTTCCTGGTGGAGTTTGGTATACAGGAAATACTTCTAGAACTTCTTGGAGCGATGCAAATGTATTTAATAAACCTTTTGGAACTTCTTTTACTCCTACAACTAATGGAGCTTTTCCAATAGTAATAGGGGAAGCAGCTGCACCAAATGGTTATGGAAATTCTACTTTATTTCAACATGAAGTAGGAACTGATCAAGTTAATGCAGACGCATCTGTTACAACGATTACATCTAATATAGAATCTTTTGATTTTGATATAACAAGTCCAGAATTAGGTAATGGAGAATTTTTTTTAGCAATGAGAAGATTTATACCTGATTTTAAAACTTTAACTGGTAATGCAAAAGTAACATTAAATTTAAAAGATTATCCAGCTGATTCAGCTTCAGCTTCAACATATAGTCCCTTTACAATTAGCTCAAGCACTACGAAAGTAGATACAAGGGCACGTGGTAGATTTTTAAGTATTAAAATTCAAAACGATGCTGCAGGCCAAACGTGGAGATATGGAACTTTGCGTATTGATGTTCAACCGGATGGAAGAAGATAATGGCTATAACAGTTAGAGTACCAGACCCAAACGAGAAATATAATGTTGGAAATCAAAGACAGATTGTAAGAGCTGTTAATGATGTAATTAATCAAATTAATGCTCAATATAAACCTGAAGGTGATACGTTTTCTGAAATTGAACAGCTATCTTATTTTTTAGGGTATGCTCCATCTACGTCTAGTGGACCAGAAATTAGAGCAGGCGGTATAATTTATGAAAATATATCTCTTGTTTCCGGAGAGGAAGTAGAAGTTACTAGAGACAACCAAGGCTATATCTTACCAGATATGAGTACTTTTGTTGACCCTGCTGTATTTAATTTACCCACACCTAGTAAAAGTGGTTTTAAGGTTGCTTTTGTAGGGACAATAGGAGCTAATCCTGCTAGTGTAAGTCCTGGTGTAAATAAAATAAATAATGTTGCAGCGCCTATTGATATATTTCCAATGGCAGCTGAAACCCTGGTTTGGGACACTGTAACGTCAAGCTGGTGGACAATAGCAAGAGTATAAATTATGGCTACAAGTTTTAAAAATATGCCCTACGATATCAACACTTTTGAGAAAAGTGTTTATGGGGTTCCTACAGATTCTCACTCTATCGTAAATGCTTTTTACGTAGGTAATTTTAATAATGGCGGTCTTACTATTACAGTTGAAGTTAAAGTTACAACTGATGGAACAAGACCTTATGTATCAAATAGTACTAATGTTTTTAGTACAAGTTTAGATGGAGGTCAGTATTTAAATTTACTAACGGGGCCTTTAGTGTTAGAAGGTGGGGATAGTTTAATTTTTACTACTAATACAACAGGAAGAGTAGAAGGAACTATAGCTGCAATGCAGGTAAATAGAGAAGATCAAGAGACAACACCAACTGGTTCGGTGTAAATTTACACTTGATATTTGTGTTATTTTTGAGATAATACACTTATCAAAATTTCAGGATTAAATGCCTGCTTAAAATCAATATTATTAGGAAAAATTATGAGTGATTATCACGTATTAAAAAACGCTTCATTGACTGCTTTAAATGCAAATGAAAACGTTGTTGTAATAGGTTCAGGAGCAGGTGGAGTAATAGGAGAAAATAATTTCTCTATAGGAAAAAATTCATTAACAGCAGCTAATGGCGCTGTTAGAAATATAGCAATTGGAAACAATTCTTTATATTCAAACGTAACTACAAATAACTTAACAGCTATTGGATACCAAGCGATGTATAGTAATACATCGGGAACAGGTAATATCGCTGTTGGTTATGAAGCGATGTATTCAAATGTATCAGGTAACTACAACACAGCAATGGGTTATCAAGCTGGTTATAGTCTTACAAGTGATGCAGCATCTTATAACACAGCTCATGGTTACCAAGCTCTTTATAACACTACTACAGGTGAAAAAAATACAGCGATTGGTTATCATTCAATGTATTCAAACACAACTGGTGAATACAATGCAGCAATTGGTACAGATAGTTTAAGAGCAAACACAACTGGAGAACAGAACGTAGCTTTAGGACACAACTCACTTTATAGTAATACAAGTGGTTTTGGTCAGGTAGCTGGTGGATATAGATCTTTATTTGAAAACACAACAGGTAATTATAATACAGGAATGGGTGCTTATTGTTTAGAGAATAACACTACAGGGTCTTTTAACGTAGCCATGGGTTTTGAAGCTCTTCAAGATAATACCACTAGTTTTAACGTAGCTATGGGTTATCAAGCCGGTAAAAAAATTACTACTGGTGCTCAAAACGTAGCTGTTGGTTACCAAGTATTAACAAATACTACTACAGGAGAAAAAAACGTAGCTATTGGTCATTTAGCTTTATTCACAAATACATCAGGACGAATGAATGTTGCTGTAGGTGCTGGTGCTATGCAACTAAATACTAAAGGAGCCTTTAATATAGCTATGGGTGAACAAGTTCTGTATAAAAATACAGAAGGTAATTTCAACGTAGCTTTAGGTCAAAACGCATTATATGATAGTACAACTGCTTCTTTCAATGTAGGTATATCAAACCAAGCTTTAAGATTTAATACAACGGGGCAGTATAACGTTGCTATTGGTTACCAATCTTTATATTCTAATACTACCGGAAACTATAACATAGCTTTAGGTTATCATGCTTTATATTCAGGTGTTACTACTCAATACAATGTAGCAATGGGGTATGAAGCAGCTAAAGGAATTCTTTCAGGTGGAAACGTAGTTATTGGATACAAAGCTGCTACTGGTGCTATGGGCGACGTTAATAAAGATAAAAACGTTGTTATTGGTTATGAAGCTAATACAAATGGAACTAATACAGATTCAGCAGTAATTATTGGATATCAAGCAGGACAATATTCTAGCGCTGCTAGAAACGTTATTATAGGAGATAGAACAGGTTTTTATGTAGCAGGAGACGATAACGTTGCAATAGGTGTACAAGCTATGCAAGCAGCTTCAGGTGCAACCGGTGCAAACAATGTAGCTATAGGATCAAACACTTTATTTTCAAACACTTCTGGATCGTCTAATGTTGGAATAGGACCATCTACTTTAAGAGATAATACATCAGGAAAACAAAATGTTGGTATTGGAAACGTTGCTCTTTATGAAAACATAACAGGGAGTGATAACATTGCGATAGGACACAATGCAATGAGATTTAATACAGTAGGTGATTCTAATATTGGTATTGGTACTAAAGCCTTATATTCTAATACTACAGGGCAATATAATGCTGCATTGGGTTATGAAGCTTTATACAGTAACACTACAGGAAAACAAAACGTAGCCATAGGTTATGAGTCTTTATATTCAAATACTATTGGACTTCAAAACGTATCAGTTGGTTACAAAAATTTACGAGCAAACACCACAGGAAGCGAAAACGTTGCTGTTGGTTATGAAACCTTACTTTCTAACACAACAGGGCATAGAAACGTTGCTGTTGGTAATCAGTCTTTATATTATAATATTTCAGGAGCATTTAATGTTGCAATAGGTAAACAAGCTTTATTTCAAAACAAAACTTCTAATAATATAGGTATTGGTTTTGAAGCTTTACAAGAAAATACTACTGGACGATATAACGTAGCAGTAGGAGATAGAGCATTAACTACTAATACTACAGGGCAATTTAACGTTGCAATAGGGTTTGAAGTATTACAAGACAGCACCACAGGTAATCTTAATGTTGGAATGGGTTATCAGTCCTTAAAAGCAAACACAACTGGTGAAGCTAATGTTGCAATAGGTTCTTTGGCTTTAGCAACAAATACTATTGGAGATAAAAACGTAGCTATAGGTTCAGAAGCATTACAAAACAACACTACTGGAAAATCTAATATAGCTATAGGAGAAGGAGTTTTAAAAGCTAATACTACAGGTCAACAAAACATAGCTATAGGTCAAAACGCTTTATTTAAAAGTACAACAGCTAGTTACAATATTGGTTTAGGTAATCAAACTTTATTTGAAACTACGTCAGGTCAGTACAATTTTGCTGCAGGTTATCAATCCATGAGAGAAAACGTAACAGGCCAAGAAAATATTGCTATTGGTTCAAATTCTTTACAAGCTAATATAAGTGGAGAAGCTAATGTAGCAATTGGTGTTCAAGCATTAACACAAAATACTAGTGGTAATTATAATATAGCAATGGGTCATCAGACTTTATATGACAACACTGTTGGATTATATAATATTGCACTTGGTTACCAATCATTATTTAATAATACTACAGCTTCTTACAATACGGGAATGGGTTATAAAACTCTATACTCTAATACTACAGGGGAGTTTAACGTTGGAATAGGTTACCAAACTTTATACTCTAACACTGTAGGTCAAAGAAACATAGCTATGGGTTATGAATCTTTGTACACTAATAGTACTGGTGAATATAATATAGCTATAGGTCACACAGCACTGAGATCAAACACAACCGGAAAAAGAAATACAGCAGTTGGTTATCAAACAATGTTCAACAACACAACAGGTTCTTATAATGTTGCAGTAGGAACATTTGTTTTAGCTGCAAACATTACAGGGCAATATAATGTTGGAGTAGGGTATGATGCTTTAAAAAACAACACTACTGGAAATTATAACGTTGGAATCGGTTACCAAGCTTTAGAAGATAATACTACAGGGGAACATAACGTTGCAATTGGTTATGGATGTTTAAGAGAAACTACAATTGGAGATAAAAATACTGGTGTAGGTTATTATGCTTTAAGAAAAAACACTACAGGTGTAAAAAATGTAGCTATAGGTTATCAAGCTTTGGTAAATAACCTCACAGGAGAAAAAAATATTGCAATAGGTAATGATGCTTTAACAAACAGTGTTAATGGTTCTGAAAACATAGCAATAGGTAGTGGACCTTTATATAATAATACTACGGGTAGTAGAAACATAGCTCTTGGAACTGGTACGTTGCAGGGAAACACTACAGGTTCGATAAACATTGCGATGGGTAATGATGCATTACGTAATAATACTATTGGAGAATACAACATAGCATTAGGTTTAAACTCTTTATACAGTAATACTACTGCAAGTTATAATATTGCTTTAGGAGCTGATGTTCTTTATGCAAACACAACAGGTCAATATAATATTGGTATTGGTTATAAAGCTTTAGAAGACAACAGTGTAGGTAGATATAACGTAGGTTTGGGTTATCAAGTTTTAAAACAAAATACAACTGGAGAAGCTAACATAGGTATTGGTTACCTAGCTCTAGCATCAAACACAACTGGATATGAAAATGTTGCTTTAGGTAAAGATGCTTTAAATCAAAATACTATTGGACAACACAACGTAGCAGTAGGAGCAGCAGCTTTATATGCTAATACTACAGGGTATAGAAATGTTGCCATAGGTAAAGATGCTCTGCAAAAAAATAAAACTGGTCTTGAAAATATTGCCATAGGTCATGAAACTTTATTGGAAAATATTGATGGAGACCAGAATGTTGCAGTAGGAAAATCTGCTTTAAGAAGTAATACAACAGGTTCAAGTAACGTAGCAGTAGGAACTTCCGCGTTAACTTCTCTTACAACCGGACAATTTAGTGTAGCTGTTGGTCATCAGTGTTCAGAAAATGAATTAACCGGTAAGAACGTAGCTGTTGGTTATAGAAGTTTAAGAACAAATACTACAGGGCAGTTTAACGTAGCAGTAGGTCATGAAGTATTATTAGATTCTACCACTGCAAGATATAATGTTGGAATGGGTTATCAAGTTTTAAACAAAACCACAGTAGGTGAAAAAAATATAGCAATTGGTTTTAGAGCTGCATATTCTAATACTGAAGGGCAAAACAATGTAGCTCTTGGTGCCGAGGCTCTTTACAATAATACTATAGGTTCAGAGAATGTTGCGATTGGAAGAGACGCAATGAAAGATAATACAACAGGAATAAGAAACATAGCTATAGGTCATTCTGCTTTAAGAGAAAGCATAACAACTACTAATAATATTGGTATTGGTTATCAAACTTTACTCAATACTACAGCGGGTGGAAATAACGTTGGTGTAGGTAATAACGCTTTGTTTGATAATACTACAGGTTCAAATAACACAGCGATTGGTAATGATGCTTTACAAAATAATACTACAGGGATTCAAAACGTTTCAGTTGGTGCAAATACACTTAATGATCTTACAATAGGTACAAGAAATGTAGCTGTTGGTTACCAAGCTGCTCAAAATCTTACAACAGGGGGAAATAATATAGCCATCGGATTTGATGCGCTAGCAACTAGTACTACAGGTGACAAAAATGTATCAATTGGTGTAAACGCTAATGTTGGTGCTACTTCAGGTTCTAACTGCATTACAATTGGGTACAATGCCGCTAATAGTACAACTACTGTAAGTAATGAAGCTACAATAGGTGATGCTAATATTACTACTTTAAGAACAGCTGGAAACATTTTACCATTCGTTGATGATTCAAAAGATTTAGGATCAGCAAGTTTAAGATGGGCTAACGTGTACACAGGGGATATTCATTTATCTAACAGAGGTAAACAAGGCGGAAACAAGGTTGACGGTACAACTGGAGACTGGACAATTCAAGAGGGTGATGATTCTCTTTATATATTAAATAATAAAAACGGTAAGAAATATAAGTTTAAACTAGAGGAAATGTAATGGGAGTTTTTCTAGGAGGAACAGTCGCTGCAAACGAACTAAATGACTATGAAGAAGGAACTTGGTCACCTGCTTTAACCACAGATGGTGGTGGTGGAAATTCTGGTGTTAGTTTTGGAGCTAGATATGGTTCTTATACAAAAATTGGTAATAAAGTAACAGTTTGGGTATATGTTGATTTAGATTCTGTAGTTACAATGGGTACAGGAAATGCAATAGTTTCAAGTTTACCTTTCGCTTCTACTAGTTCAAATTCAGCATACCGTGCAGGAGTTTCCATTGGTTACACTTTAAATTGGGATGCAGCTCCTATTGCAGGAACAATAGCATCTGATACTCCTTACATATATTTGAGAAAACATAACAGTAGTTCAGATACTCAATCTAATTATAACAGTATTGTAGTTGCAGGAGATATGAATGCTAATTCAGCAATAATTTTAACAGCAACTTATATGACAGATGCTTAAGGAAAAATAATTATGGGAATATTTTTAGGAGGAACAGGCGCTGCAAAAGAATTAGACGATTACGAAACAGGAACTTGGACTCCTGTAGTTAATGGTGCAAGTGGATTTAGCACAGGAATAACTTCTAGTTCAAATAATAAATATATAAAAATAGGTAATATAGTTAATATTCAAACTTATTTTCAACTAGGTAATTCTTCAGGAAATTTAGCAGTTGAAGATAATTGTACAATAACAGGGCTACCTTTTACAGCAGATAATACAGAACAAAGTCAGTGTTGTGCTTATAGATACAATAGTAATAATGGCGTTTTTCATGTTTACTTAAGCAGTACATCAGCAGTTTTTGTAAGATGTCATCTTGTAAACGGTACTCCACCTAGAAATGGTGGTGCAGTATCAATTAATTATACATATCAAACAACTTAACAACAAAGGAGGAAACAATGGCAATAACTAAAGAGACACAGATTGGTAAAATCGAAGTGGTCGGAAAATACAAATCGGTTCAAGTAAGAACAGATACTGTAATTATTGAAGATGGCAACGAATTATCAAGAAAGTATCATAGACATTCTTTAATGCCCGATGCAGATATATCAGCTGAACACGCAGAAGTTCAAGCGGTATGCAATGCAGTCTGGACAGATGAAGTAAAGGCTAATTATGAGACTTTTAAAGCTGAACAAGAAGTAGAATAAGAGTTGAAGATACGTACTATATAATATATGTTGATATAAACTATAAAAGGAAAATATGAAAAAAGTAGAAAAAACTAAAACTAAAGTACTAATCGCAACTCCCACAATGGACGGAAAACTAGAAGCCTACTATGTAGACTCTCTATTAAATACTCTTGTTCTAGGAGCTGCAAAAGGTTATGACATCAAACATCTATTTGTAGGCTATGATAGCTTATTACCTAGAGCAAGAAATGATCTAGTTAAAGCAGCTATTGACAGCGACATGGATGAATTATTATTTATAGATGCAGACATGGTCTGGAATCCTGAATGGGTTATTCAATTATTAGAAACAGGTTTAGATTATGTAGGTGGAACAGCAAGAAAGAAAAGCGATGACAACATCGACTTTGCTATGAAAATTACACCTGATCCATTAGACCAAAGATTTTTAGAAGATCAAAAAGATATTCTAGAAGTTCAAGTAGTTGGAACTGGATTTTTAAAACTATCTAAAAATGTTTTGCAAAAAATTGGAGAGATTTCAAAAGACTATACAAATGGCCCTGATAAAGAAAGAGCTAATAAAATGTATTTTGAAACAAGTATAAATAGTAAGGGTGAGTTAATTGGAGAAGATGCTACTCTTTGTGATAAATGGAGAGAAGTAGGTGGTACATGTTATCTTCATACTAAAATGACTTGTGGACACATAGGTCCTAAAGTATTTTTTGGTGATTTTAAATCTTTTCATAAAGAGTTTATGGATCAATATAAGAAAAAATCAAAAGAAGATAAAAAACCTGATGGAGCTACAGCAAATTAATGGGTTGGTTAAGTGACATAAAAGATAAGTTCGTTGACGACATTATACCTAATGAGGTTAAAAGCGGATCAGCTGCTAAAAAAGCTATTCGTAATTTAATTCCCAATGAATTAGCAGACATTGCAGTTAAGGCTGCTCCGTTCGTTGCACCTTTCCAACCGGGAATAGCTGCAGCTATGAGAGGTATTGGTAGATTTGATCAACGAGGTAGTATTAGTGATGCACTTAAACAAGGTGCAGCTACTTACGGTTTTGGTAAAGCTGCTAATTATGGGTTAAGTAAAATACCTACGGGTTCAGGTGGAAGTATGCTAAAAACCAGCACAGACCTTGGAACAAAAATAGCTGAAAACCGTGGAATTAAAACACTTACTAACTTGAAAGATAATGTAAAAGAAACAACCGGCGATATGTATAAAGGCATTAAAGAAAAAGCCAAAGAGTTTGGAGTAGATAAGTATTTTTTAGGTGAAGATGGAGAATTTCAATTTAGTGACGTCACTAAATTTTTAAGTGACCCTAAAAAAACAGTTCCGATGACCATGTTAGCAACTTACATTAAAGAAAAATTTTTCCCTGGAGAAACACAAGACAATCCTTACAACGTAGCACTTGGTAAAAGAGGTGATGACGTTGCAAGTTATTTAAGACAGTATGGAGAGTTTGATCCTACGAGAGATCCAAACACAGATCCATTTTCAGATGCTGAAAAAGAACAATTTGTTACGGATAACATAGTAGAATATAGAAACCTACCTGAGTATGCTACGGGTGGTAGAGTAAACTATGGTTTAGGTAGTTTTTTTTCTAGTCCAACAGCATCTACAGTAGTTAACCCAACTGGAGGTGGAACTGGTAAAGCAGATCCAGAAGTTATTTTAGATATTTTTAAAGAAAAATTTAGTGGTTTTGGTGGGGGCAAAGATATTACAAAAGAAGATATAATGGAAGCAGTTACTTCTAAAATGCCTATGGGTGGTGGTATGAATTCTGGGTTAAGTGGATTGCTTCCAGGTTTAATGGGAAAAACTTTAAGAGAAATGAACTTTGATAGCGATGAAGATGAAGAAGAAAGAGACGAAGCAGCTTACGGCGGTAGAATGGGTTACTATGACGGAGGAGACGCTTACGATCCTGATGCTATTTTTAAAAGATATGAACAAAAAATTTTAAAAGATAGAGGTTATGATCCATCTTCTCCTACTAAATATGGTAAAGATGTAGACTCAGGTATTAGAACTCTACAAGATATTTTAAATGTTTTATTTAAAGATGAGTATGCAATGGGTGGCAGAGTAAACTACGCTAGTGGATCAGATATAGAAGAAATATTAATGGCTTCAGAGCCAGATCCAATGGATGAAAGAAACCAAGTCATGGAATCAATAGCCATAAAAGAATTTGGTAAATCTTTAAACGAATTAAGTGACGATGAAATTATTCAAATAGAAATGATGATAGACGAAATGGCTCAAACAGGGAATCAACCAGGAAAAATGGCATCTATGGATGACGATTACGAACAAGAATTTATGAGACTTGTAGGAGAATTTATGGAAAACGGTTTTAGTCAACAAGAAGCAATTGAAGCAGCTAAAGATGAGCTTGAAAGATTAAGAGGTAAATTTATGGCTACCGGTGGCAGAGTAAACTATGCTTTTGGTACTAAACCTGATGTAGTAGATCAAGCAGCGGGCATCGAGGGGCTAGATATAAACATTAATCCTCAAGGAATAAAAGAACTAGATTTAAGAGAAACAGGTGGTTTTATTCCACCAGTTGGTGTAAAAGAAAAAGCAGACGATATTCCTGCAATGTTATCAAATAATGAGTTTGTATTTACTGCAGACGCTGTCAGAGAAGCAGGAGACGGCGATGTAGATAAAGGAGCTGAACGTATGTATAGCATGATGAAAAGATTAGAAAACGGAGGAAGAGTATAATGTCTGTTCAACCCGCATTTTTAGAAGCAGGACAAAAATCCTATTTATCTGGATTACAAAATTTAGTTAAACAACCTATTAATACAGGTTCTTTTGCTCCTAACGTTCAAAGACAATCGCAATTTGGACAAGCAGCTCAACAACAATTAGCTAGACAAGCAGGTCTTGGTTCAATTACATTTGATCCTAAGACAGGTGGCGTTCAAAGTATTGGAGCTGGAACAGGTATCGCTGGATTTGAACCTTATTTAAAAACAGCAGAACAATATTCTGGTCCAGGAGCTTATCAACAATTTATGTCTCCGTATCAACAAGATGTAATTGATACAACTATGCAAGAATATGACCTTCAATCACAACAAGGAATGCAAAATATTGCAGACCAAGCTGTAAGCGCTGGCGCTTTTGGTGGTGGTAGAGAAGGTGTTCAAAGAGCACAGTACCAAGCTAAGAGTGATCAGAACAGAGCAGCATTACAAGCTTCAATGTTACAACAAGGTTTTGGTCAAGCTAATCAAATGGCTAATCAAGCATTTGGTCAACAAACTAATTTAGCTACATTACAACCGGCATTAGCTGGTCAAAGTGTAGCCGGTTTACAAGCAGCGGGTGGCGCGGATCTAGCGTACAGACAAGCTGTAGAAGATGCGAACAGGCAAGGAAGAAGACTACAAGCTTACGAGCCGTATGAAAGAACTTCATTCTTTGGTACAGGTCTTGGATCTTTAGCAAGCGGAATGCCTGCACAACAAATCGGAGGTGGTGCAATGATGTCACCTCAACTATCGCCGTTAGAAACTGCTTTACAGATGGGTGGAAATCTTGGCGGTATATACGGAGCTATATCAGGCTAATGAGAACTTTATTAAAAAGACCTATGTTTAGAAGAGGTGGACCTATTAAAGAAGAGGGCCTGTCTACTATGAGAGCTAATTTTGCTTTTGGTACTATGCCTCAACCTCTAATGCCTTTACCTAAACCACAAAATAGAGGAATAGAAGGTTTTGATAAAATGTTTTCTATGAATGAAAAATCAATTAGAGATGCTATGGGCTCTCCTAAAGATACTCGTTTTTTAAGATATTTATCTAGAGCTGCTGGTAACTTAGGTAATCAAAGAGGTGGAACTGCATTACAAAGAATAAGTAGAGCAATGTCTGGAGATCCTATGGAAAAATTATTTAGTGAAACAGATCAATTTAGAAGTAGAAATCAAGGTATAAAAAATGCTGCCTTACAAAGAACTTTAGGTCAACTAGATAGAGACGAACTAAGAGCTTATAATGAAAAAATGTTAAACGAAAAAAGAGCTTACGAAGCAAGTCAAAATTTAGGTAACGACAATAGAACTGCAAGTCAAAAAGATTTTGATGACGTAAAAGAACAATTTACTAAACAGAACAAACCAATATATGATGAAAACGGAAACTTAACACCTGAATTTAAAGCAAGATATACGTTTTTCAGAACAGGTAGAGAAATAATTGAACAAGTTAACGCTGAGTTTGCATTAGCTAATATATCTGGAAGTAAAAGAGATATAGAATCTCAAAGGGCATTTAACCAAAGTCAAAGAATAAAAGAATTTCATAAAAGAAGATCAGATAATGCAGGGATGTCTGATAGAGTAGCAACTGTTGATGAATACGTACCAGGAGAACCTTTAAAACCTTTCGTTTTATATATAGCAGAAGATGGTGTTCAATATGGAGATAGTATGGTTGAAGGCGCTGCTTATGTTTTAAGAGATGGAAATGATGTTAAGTTTTTAGATATAAATTTTGAGGAAATTAAACTAGACCCATTTGAAGAGTAGGAGATGACATGGCTTCTTACACAGATTTCTTACTAAACACAAAAGTAAAAGATAAAAAAGTAGAGGTAGAAGATCAAGAAAGTTCTGAAACGTTAGGCAGAGCTAAAGCAATCTTAGGTGGACTATCAATGGGTAGATTTCTATACCCAGGATCAGAGCTTCAACCCGAAGCAGAAAACAATCAAAAACTTAGTAACATTGAATCAGCATTAGTTGGTACAGCGTCAGGTCTTTTAAAAGTACCTGAAGGTATTGTATCTTTAGGGGCTGAATTAATAGATGTTGGTTTAGATACTAACACTGCAGCTAAAGTAGAACAATTTTTTGATGACTTAAATCCTTTTGAAGAAATGGCACAAGAAAGAGCCGTAGGAAAACTAACAGAAGCTTTAGCTAGTATTGGTATACCTGGAGCAGCGGGTGCTAAGTTTGCAACTAAACTTGCATCTAAATACTTAACCGCAAGAAAAGCAGGAACCGTAGTTAATAATTCTGCAGAAAATGTTAGAAAAGGAATTAAGACTGCTGAACAATTAAACAAACTTACAGGTAGACAAAAATTTGGAGCTATTGTTGTAGGCGGAGCCATGGGAGAAACACTAGTCACAGACACAGAAAAAATAGGTACCTTTGGAGATATGTTTGAAGCAGGGCCTACTCAACAAGAAGAAGTAAAAGGATTAGAGGGAAAAGAAGCGGGACTCAAGAATCTTTTAAATAGAACTAAGTTTGGAGCAGAGTCTTTATTCGTAACTCCGTTTGTATATGGAGCTGGAAAATTTGCTGTAACATTAGCTAAAGGAGGAAGAGATTTAGCTTATAGTAATTCTGCAATAGAAAAAGCTTTAGATAAATTTGGTTCTGTGTTTAGATTTAGAGGTCAAAAACCTATCCAACAAGCATTAGCAAAAGAAACTGAACAAGCAACTAAAATGGCAGACACTAATCTTGCTATGGAAAACGTAACTAGAATTGATAGAGAAATGAATAAAATATTTCCTGAAACTAAAAGATTTTTTTATTCTGTTAATCAAAAAGAAAGAAAAAATTTTTTAAAACTTTTAGATGAAACTTTATTTTCTGGACCTCTTACAAAAGGTTTAGACGAAGAACTAACTTTAAAAGTTATAGATACAATGAGTAAAGCTGGTGCTAAACCAGAAGGAATAGAAGTAGTATTAAAAGGACTAAGAAACAGTAGAGAACACTTTGCAAAATTAATTGAAACAGCTGCAGGTACTCCAGGGATTGTTGACCTGCCACCAGGTCTTACAGGGGAGCTGTCTAAACTTTTAGGTAATAGAGTTAAAAACTCTATCTCAAATACTTTTGAAATTTTTGATAATCCAAACGCTGGATTTTTTCAATCATATAAACCTACATCAGATGCAGTAGATAAAGTAAGAGATATATTTATGAGGTATGCTGCTAAAAATAATCAACCAATTACAGCTGAAACAGCGGATGGTTTTATTTCTGATATTGTAAAATCAGTTTCAAAAATGGATCCTAGGAAAGATACACTTCCTACTTTTGGTTACCCTAACTTAACAAAAGGTGCACAAGATCCATATAATTTAAAAACATTTGCACAAACAGTAAGTAAAAATTTACCTGATGGCAAAAGATCTTTTGAAGTTATTGGTAAAGGTAGCAAAGCATTTAGAGAATTATTTGGAGAAATAGAAGATGCAAGACACTCTATATATGAAACAATGGGTAGACTTTCTACTATTACAAGACGTGGAGAGATGTTTCAAAACATGTTGGCTACAGATAAAGTTATAAAAAGTGGAGTCAACGCTGCAACTCCATATGGTCAACGAGGTTTTTTTCATGCGACACCTTTAGCTGCTAAACAAGCTTTTGGTCCTAATTCTAAAATTGTTAAAATGCCTGAAGGTATGCAGAAATATTTTCCTGACGAAACAATCTACACTACAGAAGATATAGCTGAAGGATTTAGTTCAGTATCTAATCTACAAAATTTTATGAGAGGAGAAACTGGTGGACCTATTGGTAAAACTTTTTCTTGGCTATGGAGAAATTTATTATTAACACCTAAAGCTGGAGCTCAGTTTGCAAAAACTATTTTATCTATTCCAACTCACATAAGAAATTTTTTAAGCTCAGGAATGTTTTCTGTTGCTAACGGAACTATATTAACAGATCCTAGATTAATTGCAGAAGCTATGAATAATGCAAGAAAAGTAATTCAGGTAGGTATGAGAGAGCCTGAAGCTATGGCAAAATACAGAGAGTATTTAAGGTTAGGGGTTACTAATACTAACGTTAGAATGGGAGATCTTAAAAATCTTATGAAAGATGTAAGATTTGGAGAAGGTAATATTGCAACAGATAGTGTTTTAAAACCAATGTTAAATACTTTAGGTAAAAACGTAGCTAAAGGAGTTAAAGGAACTGGAAAATTTATGCAAGATGCATACGTTGCTGAAGATGATTTTTGGAAAATATTTAATTTTGAAGTTGAGTTAGCAAGACTTAAAAAAGCATATGAAAAATCTGGTATGGTAGTTGGAGATAATATGATTGAAACACTAAAACAAGACGCAGCTAACATTGTTAAAAACACAGTTCCTAACTATGCTAGAGTCGGGAGTATTGTACGAGCAGCGAGGATGTCACCTTTTGGAAACTTTATGTCTTGGCCTTCTGAAATATTTAGAACAGGTTATGGTGTTTTTAATCAAGCGTTAAAAGAAATTAAAAATCCAGTTACCAGAGCTATAGGTTTAAAAAGATTAACAGGGATGACTTTTGCTACTGCAGCTTTGCCTCTTGCAATTGTAGAAGGATCAAAATCTATATTTGGAGTATCGGATGAAGAGTCTGATGCAGTTAATTATTTTGTTGCACCTTGGGCAGTTAACTCTCAAAAAATTATTATGAAAGATCCTATTGATGATGAGTTTTATTATATCGACTGGAGCAGAAATAATGTTTATGACACCTTAACAAGACCTTTTCAAACCGTTCTTTCAAATATTCAAAGAGGTATAGAAGATGAGGATGTTTTATTAAAAGGTTTTATGAAAGGACTTTTAGAATCTACAGCTAAAACTGCAGAACCTTTTATCTCTGAGTCTATTTTTACAGAAGCGTTTATGGATATTTATTCTAGAAATGGAATGACTAATGAAGGAAAACAATTATATAATGATAGAACTCCTGAACCAGAGAAATATCAAATTATAACTACCCACCTTGCAAATACATTAATGCCAACTACTCAACCTTTTAAAAGAACTTACAAAGCTATAATGGGTCAACCAGGAGATTATGGAGAAGAATTTGAAATAGGACCAGAGATTGCAGGTATATTTGGAATGAGACCTATTAAAATAGATCCAAAGAAAAGTATGGGCTATCGTTTATATAAATTTCAAAGAGACATGTCCAATGATATTAAAAATTTCACTGGAGGAAAGTTTGGAGTTTTAAAAGGAGGAATAGTAGATCCTAAAGATATGATAGAAAGATTTTTTATAGCTAATAAACAATTGTTTGATAGTCAAAGAGAAATGAAACAAGTGGTAAATGCAGCTCAAACTTTAGGGGTTACAGAAGATGAATTGTTTGAATTGTTTGAAGAAAGAGGTTTATCTCCTAGAATACTAGAAAGATTACTAGATGGAGACGTTAAACCATTTATACCTAGTGATAACATTGTTGAAAAAATAGATAGAGATGCTGAGAAGTTAGGAGTTCCAAGTCCTTATGATGCTGCTTCTCCTATAATGGATCAAATAATAGATGATATGTATAATCAGAATTTGAATGAACCTTTTAGTTTAAATCTAGAAAAATACTTACCTCAACAACCACAAGTAGGTGATCAATCATCAACATCTGGTACACCTTTACCACCTACGCCTATGCCTGCTCCTGGGACATTTAAACCACCTATAAATCAACAAATGATGGCTTCTGGTTTAACTAGAACAGAAGAAGTTTATTTATCTCCGGCAGAAAAACTGATAAGAAAGAAATCAAGGGGTATATCATAATGTCTAAAAAAAATTTAGCACTAGAAAAAATAGAATCACACGAAAAACTTTGTCGTATTATGCAAAAACAAACTCATCAAAAAATTTCAAGTATAGAAAATGATATTAAAGAAATTAAAAATCATATGCGTTATGCTATGACTGCTTTAGTAGGCGGTATGTTTGCTATAATAGTTATTTTATTTGAAAAACTTTAGATCCAATTTTTTAAATCTTCACCCATTATCTCACTAGCGATGTTTTGTTTTTTACGTAAAGCAATAACAATCTTATCATCAACAGTATTTTCAGAAATAATATCAATATATGTCATAGGTTTTTTTTGGCCAATACGATCTATTCTAGCTTCTGACTGAGTTCTTTTTTCTAGATCATAACCATTAGAAAAATAAACCATGGTACTAGCAGCAGTTAATGTAATACCATAACCACCTGTTTGAGTAGTACCCACAAAGAATCTACATTTATCATCTTCTTGAAATTTTTTAATATTGTCTTGTCTTTCTTCTTGTGGAGTTAAACCAAAATAATCTACAAAAGAATCTTCACCATATTTTTCTACAATAGATTTTATTATTCTTGTTACGTCTCTTTGATAGTGAGCCCATATAACTACTTTACCTTCTGTCTCGTCTAAAATTGTCATTAGCTCTTCCATTCTTTTACAAGGCAACTCATGTACACTTCCGTCATCAGCAACAAAATGACCACATGTTATTTGATGAAGTCTCATAAGTTGAGTCAATACTGTATTAGTTGTCAATACTTTTCCACGCAAATGAGCTAGAGCCATTTGTTTCATTTGTTGATAAACTTTAGATTGATCAGGAGTTAAACTAACAACTCTTTTCATAAAAGTTTTTGGTGGTAAATCTAAACAATCGTCTTTTAACACGCGATAAGAAAATTCTTTTAATTTATCTGACAGCTCGCCTAAATTTTTGTATCCTGTAACTACTTGAACAGTTCTAGAACCTAAATGCATATTTTTCATTACTGCATATCTAGCTCTAAAAGTATAATAAGAATGATGACCTAATAGATAAGGATCTAAAAATTCACATTGTGTGTAAAGATCTAAGGGTGATTTAGTGATAGGAGAACCTGTTAAAATTCTTCTGTACTTAGAATTTTTTGATAGAGATAAAATAGCTTTTGTTCTTTTAGCACTAGGGTTTTTTATAGTCGTAGCTTCATCAATAGCTGTTAAAGTATTGTGACAAGATAGAAATTTTTGTGCCCACATCAAACCTTTTTTAGTAGAAAAAGCTTCTACATTCATAACTAAAATATGAAGATCCGTCCCTGTTTCAAACAAAGTATTTAATTCTTTTTCTTTTTCTTTTGTAAAAGTAGAAGTCCATAAAACAGTTTTTCTATTATTATGGTCAACCATATGATCAGGTATTTCACCATCATACCAATTTTTATATACACCTTTGGGTGCAATAATTAATACACCATTAATTAAACCTTTGTCATATAACATAGACACATTATCTATTAAGACTTTAGATTTACCTGTACCCATTTCCATAAAATATGCATAAGACTCTTTTTCCCAAGATAAATCTAATGCTTTTGTTTGATGAGCATAAGGCTTAGTTTTAAATTTGTACATCATATCTGTTTACTTTTTCTTTCTAAGTGATAGATATATATATAAAAGAAATAAAGTCAATGACAAAAGTTTATTTAACACAGGATATTCCTATAGATAAAGAGAGCGGTAAACCTAAAATAAATGTAATGGGTGCTCAAAAATATGGAGACATAACTTGTCTTCTCCCTGCATATAGTCAAATGATTTTTTCCCCTGGACCCTTAATTCAAAAACTTAGAACTCTTCTAAAAGACTTTACGTCAGAAGATTATCTTTTATTATCAGGCGATCCTGCTACTATTGGAGTAGTATGTTCAGTAGTTTCGGACATAACAAATGGTAAATATAAGTTGTTAAAATGGGACAGGCAAGAAAAAACTTATTATCCACTAGAAATAGATTTATTTTCAAAATAAATCTTGACAATAAAAATCATAGGATTATATATAATTCACGAAAGGAATTAATATGAACGATATAAACTATGAAAAAGATAGAATAGAATCTGTGAGTCAAATAGATTCTGCTAAAAGTCTATCTGATAAAGTTATAGAATTAAAAAGTATTGAAGACGAAATTAGTAATGCTGAAAAAAGTATTTCACAGCTTAAAGAAAAAGCTAAAAACTTATCTGAGTTTGAAATACCTAAAATGATGCAAGAAATGAATATTACAAAATTAAAGCTTAAAGATGGTGAGTCCGTAGAGGTTAAGCCGTTTTATTATGCTTCCGTTGCGCAAGGAAGAGGAGAAGATGAGTCTTCTTTTTTTGATAGGAAGAATAAAGCTTTTAACTGGCTTCGAGACAACGGCCTTGGTGACATCATTAAAAACGATGTTACCGTTACCTTTGGTCGTGACGAAGATAACAAGGCAATAGCTTACGCTACCCTTGCAAAAGAGCAGGGCTTTGAACCGGTCCAGAAAGAAACGGTTCATGCCATAACTTTAAAAGCACTTGTCAGAGAGCGTCTTGAGGCTGGACATGAGATGCCTTCTGACTTGTTTAAAATCTACGCGGGTAACAGTACAAAAATAAAAAGGAGATAAAAATGGACGAGAAACAAGTAACCATAAAAAAGACGCAACTACCTTCAGATATTTTATTTGAAGACGATGCACACCAAGGTTTAGAGAATGTAAAGACTGAAAGTTTAGCTTTACCTATTCTTAAACTTTTACAAAACGGATCTGGAGAAGCGCAACAACGTAATCAAAATTACGTTGAAGGTGCAGAACCAGGTATGTTTCTTAACACTGTAACTAAACAAGTTTATGATGGTGTTAAAGGAATAGAAGTTGTACCATGCTACTACAAGCTTGAATATCAAGAGTGGGCAGATTTTGGTACAGGTTCAGGTAGACCGGAAAATATATTTCAAACTTCCGAGATACTTTCAAAAACAAAACAAGACAGTTCAGGAAAAGATAGACTTGACAATGGTCATTATATCTTAACTGTTGGTCAACATTATGTATTAATACTTAATGGTACTAACACTGAACCTGCTCTTATATCTATGAGTTCTTCTCAAGGTAAGGTTAGCAGAAAATGGAATTCTATGATGGCTTCAATAACTCTTGAAGGCAAGAATGGATCATTTACTCCTGCTTCTTACAGCCATAAATACCACCTAAGTTCTGTATTGAACTCTGGTAAAGGTAATCAATGGTATGGATTTAATGTTACTAAAGGTGACATGGTTAATGATCCTAAATTGTACGAGAGAGCGAAACAGTTTCACAGCTCATTCGCCGGTAAATAGTGTGAATAGTGGGCGCTAAAGGGAGACTGGAAGCGCCCATACAAACATATGATAGAAAGATTTAAAAAAATATTTGAAGGGTTAAATGTGGCCTATGGCCAAACTATCAAGACGAACGAAATATCTGAAAAAGGTAAACATAAAACAAAATCTTTTACAGTTAAAAAAGTTCCTACTGATGATTTATGGCAAGCACATTTAGATGGCTCTGATCCTGCACTAGGTATTATACCTATTAGAGAAGACAGTACATGCACGTGGGGATGTATTGACTGGGATACTTACCCACTAGATCACAAAAAAATATCACTTGATTTAAAATCAAAACAATTTCCACTAACAGTTTTTAGATCTAAATCTGGTGGTGCTCATTTGTTTTTATTTACAAGTGAACCGGTTTCAGCAGAACTTATGCGAAAAAAATTAAAGTCTATGGCAGCTGATCTTGGTTTATCTAAAGCAGAAATTTTTCCAAAACAAATAAGTATTAAAATTGAACGTGGTGACTTTGGTAGTTTTTTAAACTTACCTTACCATAATATGCAAAATACAGTTAGATATGCACATGATTTAAACGGTAATCCATTACTAGAATTAAACGATTTTTTTGATCATTACGAAAAAATTAAGTTAACTTTAAAAGAGCTTAATCAATTTGAAATTGTTGCTAAAAAAGAAGATGATGATTTTAAAGGAATGCCTCCTTGCTTAGTCACATTACTAGGACTTAAAGTTTTTGAAGGACAAAGAAATGATGCCATGTACAACGTTGGTGTGTATTTAAAAAAACGTTATCCAGATGAAAGCACGTGGAGAAATAAAATGGATTCTTATAACAATAAATACTTTGTACCACCTATGGGTAGTTCTGAATTAGAGACGACTAAAGATTCTGTGTGTAGAAAAGATTATAGGTATAAATGTAAAGAACAACCTATTGAACCTTATTGTGATTCTAAAATATGTTCTACAAAAGAATTTGGTGTAGGTGATGATACACCTGCCGTAACAATATCATCAATTAGAAAATACGATTCTGATCCACCTGTATATTTTTGTGAGATAGATGGTTCTACAGTTGAGGTAGATTCTAAAACATTACATGAACCTGATGCGTTTTCTGTAGCGTGTTTAGAACAAATAGGAACTCCTTTAATGCCTACGTCTAAATTAATGTGGAGAAAAATGTTAATTAAACTTTTAGAAAACATAGAATTAACTGATGATAAAGCACCAGACGATTTAAAAACTGGAATTCAATTGCAAGAAGCTTTAGCTGATTTTATCAACAAAACCCCTGGAAAAGAAATTAAAGATATATTGAGAGGTATTGCTTATATAGAAGATGACACAAACACAGCTTATTTTAAGTTTGATAATTTTTGGAAATATCTAGTAAGGATTAAATGGTCTGATAAAAACATGAATAAAAACAAGGTGATGCGGTTATTACAGACAAACCTTGAAGCTAAAATAGATTATCCTAAAATAAACACTAAGACTGTTAGATGTTTAAAAGTACCTAGATTAAATTTAGATAGACCCGAACCAACAGAAAGAAAGATAGGAAAACCAGCATGGCAAAAAGAATCATAATACCAGGTCCTCCAGGGACCGGTAAAACATATAGATTATTAAATCATTATATGAAAAAAGAAATATCAGAAAATAAAACTGATCCTAAAAAAATTATTTATATTACATTTAGTAAAGCTGCAGCAAGAGAAGCAGAAGAAAGAATAACTGAATTGTTTCCAGATATAAAATTAAAATATGTATCTACTATGCACGCTATGGGTGCTCAAGAAACTAAAATAAATACAAAAGATAAATTAATTAAAGGTGTTAGCCAATGGAATCAATTTAAATTATATGAACCAAGAGCTAAAGCATTAAATGTTAAGTCTACATTAGATGAATTTTCTGGACAAACAAGATACGAGGATCCAATACTTCAAGTTAGAAATTATTCTATATCTAAAAAAATAACTTTAGAAGAGGCTGCTGTTCAATGTGGTTACATAGCCTGGAATAATATTGATCTTGCACATCAAATACATGTTTCATTAAAAAAATATAAAGAAGCTACAGGGATGATAGAGTTTCACGACATGATAACTAAATTTATAGAAAGAATTAATACAGATGATACTTTCTTTTCTTCTGATGTTGTATTTTTAGATGAAGCTCAAGACTTAAACCCTCTTCAATGGGAAATGTTTGATGCAATTGAAAAGAAAAGTAAACGTTCTTACATAGCAGGTGATGATGATCAAACTATTTATGGTTTTCAAGGCGCAGAACCAAATATATTTATTAACTTAGAAGGTGAAATAGATGCACAAGTTAAATCAAGAAGAGTTCCAAAACTTGTTCATGAAATTGCAACAGGTATTTTAAATAGAATAGGAACTAGAAGAGAAAAAAAATGGGAACCTAGGGATGAGCAAGGTCAAGTACATAGAAATGTTAGAATTGAAGACATAGATTTTACTAAACAGAATTGGATGATTTTAGGCAAGACAAACAAACTAGCTATGTTAGCTGCAGATCATTTGTATCACAAAGGTTATAGATACGATTCTAAATCTTCAGAACATTTACCTAAAGATAATTTAAAAGCATATAGAACTTGGATTAATTTAAACAAAGGTGCAAGTGTAGACACTAAAGATGTTAAGGTGATGTACTCATTTTTAAAGGTTAAAAAAGGCCATATAGAACGCGGTTTTTCGAGCGGTAAGAGTTTTCAAAATTTATATAGTGTAGATTTAGAAGAACTAAAAAATAATCACGGGCTTCTAGTATCGGGCGACTGGGAACAATTAGATTTTTCTGATGAAGTAAAAGATTATATGAATCATCTTTTAAAACATGGTGATGATTTAATGCAAGAATCAAGAATAGAAATTACAACTATACATCAATCTAAAGGTAGAGAATGTGAGAATGTGATTTTGTTTTCTGATTTTGGTCATGAAGCAGCTGCAAGTTTTCTTTATGAACAATACGAAAAAAAACCTGATGAAACACATAGATTGTTTTTTGTTGGGACAACCAGAGCTAAACAAAGATTGTTTATCTTACAACCGGAGACACCTTATAGTTATGACATCTAAAAAAGAAAATCCATATTTAAAACAAGTTTCGGGAACACATTATATGTACATGAAAATACAGCCCTCAGTGTTTGCTAATGAAAACAAACTATTATTTGCTGAAGGTAATGCAATTAAATATATTTGTAGACATCACTTAAAAGGAGGGGTAGAAGATATAGATAAAGCAATACATTATTTAGAGATGATTAAAGAAAGAGATTATAGTTAATGTACGATGATATACCTATATGGAATTCTCCTCAAGAGTTTAAAGATTTAAGTTCTTATCCATATATTGCTATCGACTTAGAGACAAAAGATCCTGGACTAAAGAAAAAAGGATCTGGCTCTATTGTTGGTGATGGTGAAATAATTGGAGTAGCTGTAGCTGTAGAAGGTTGGTCAGGATATTATTCTTTTGGTCACGAACAAGATAATTTTTTTTCTAAGGAAGCTGTAATAAAATGGTTAAAAGACATTTGTGCTTTACCTTGTCCTAAAATATTTCATAACGCAATGTACGACGTTTGTTGGATAAATGCCTACGGTGTTCACATAAATGGAATTATAGTTGATACTATGATTATGGCTGCGATTTTAAATGAAAATAGAATGTATTACTCATTGAATTCATTATCTTATTTAGAATTAGGAGAAGTTAAATCAGAAAAAGCTTTACAAGATGCAGCGGATAAAAAAGGTGTAGATGCAAAATCAGAAATGTATAAACTTCCTGCGTCTATGGTTGGTGGGTATGCTGAAAAAGATGCAGAACTTACATTAAAACTTTTTAAAAAGTTTTCTTCACAAATAAGACAACAAGGTCTTAAAAAAATATTTGATCTTGAAGTTAATCTTTTCCGTTGTTTAGTTGATATGCGTTTTCAAGGCGTTCGCGTAGATATAGATAAAGCTCATAGATTGAAACATGTGTTAGAAACAAGAGAAAAATCATTATTATCAGAAGTGAAAAAAATAACAGGAGTAGATGTTCAAATATGGGCAGCACGATCAATCGCCAAAGTTTTTGACCATCAAGGATTAGATTATAAACGTACTGAAAAAACTGGTGCACCATCGTTTACAAAGAATATACTATCTACTCATGAAAATGAAGTAGTAAAAAGAATAGCTGAAGCAAGAGAATTAAATAAGACTCACACAACATTTATAGATACGATTATAAGGTACGAACATAAAGGTAGAATACATGCAGATATCAATCAATTAAGATCAGATGCAGGTGGAACTATTACAGGTAGATTTTCTTATTCAAATCCAAACTTGCAACAGATTCCTTCAAGAGATGATTTACTAGGACCAGCAGTTAGAGGTTTGTTTATTCCTGAAGAAGGTTGTGATTGGGGATGTTTTGATTATAGTCAACAAGAACCAAGGTTGGTTGTACATTACGCAGCTGATAACGATATTATTAGTGGTGATGAATCTGTACAAAAAATGGTTAGATCTTTTAATCGAGATCCTAAAATGGATTTTCATAAGATGGTTGCAAACATGGCTAACATAGAAAGAAAACAAGCTAAAACTATTAATCTAGGTTTGTTTTATGGTATGGGTAAAGCTAAATTACAAGCGTCATTGAATCTAGAGACGAGGGACGAGGCTGAAAAACTTTTTCAAAAATACCATGACAGTGTTCCTTTTGTAAAATCATTAATGGATTGGACTTCTCGTGATGCTCAAAGACTTGGAGAAATTCAAACTATAGGTGGTAGGGTATGTAGATTTGATAAATGGGAAGAAGCTGCTTATAGACCTGGAGTATTAACACCGCCCATGACATGGGAAGAAGCTGCAAAAAAATTTGGTGAAAATTCTATCAGAAGAGCATACACATATAAAGCATTAAATAAATTGATACAAGGTTCTGCAGCAGATATGACTAAACAAGCTATGTTAGATTTATACGAAGAAGGTATTGTTCCTCACATACAAGTACATGACGAGTTAGATATATCAATTGAAGACGATGTGCAGGGTAAAAAAATAGTTGAAGTTATGCAAGATGCAATTAAACTAAAAATAAAAAACAAAGTTGATTTTGAAAAGGGGCCAAGTTGGGGCGACATAAAATAATAGAAAAATGGAAAGTGTTCTCTTTATATTATAGAGAATATATAGTAGGATTCTTAGCTGGATTTATTTTAGCAAATTTATTATGGCTTATTTAAATGCAAACATACCAACAACCTATGCTCAAATAAGGAGAGAGTTTTTATATGACTGTAAAAAACATCATGGAGAAGTTGAAGATTGTATTATCTTTGGCATCACAAGTATGGGGGGTCGTGCTATATTATTTCATGCTCTCATGGAAAACGGTGCAATATTTTATCGCTTACCAATTAGCGCGTTTATTCAAAAGGGATTTGAACCATCCAGAGTGCCCACAAGAAGACTTGATGAACTGGAGCTTTGGAATTGTTTTAGCTATTATCCTACTGTTACTCATTGGTCTATTTTAAGCTCTGCTTCAGGTTATTATTTTGGTAAAGATAAAAAGAAACACCATGGTGCTTATTTATTTACTGTTGACTGGGCTCACCCAGATGCTAATATACTAGACACCGATCATTCGGAAATACCGCACGAACACAAGTGCGCTCACATAATTGCCTTAGATGATGGTAATTTTGCAGCACAACCTAACAATAGATGTATATGGGACCTACCTTCTTTTACGGTAAAAGATAGTACTCCTGACTGGAAAGTGCAAACTAACGAGTGGAACGTAGAAGATTCAGGAAAATGGAGAACTGAAGACACTGATAAATTCTTTTACGAAATTGAGGAAAAAAATGATTAAATGTAAAATTTGTAGCCATGAGTGTCATTGCAATGGAGATCTTCACGGTGATGAATATGGTCTTTGCGTTTGTGAAACCTGTACTTGTAAAAGAGTATATAAAAAAGAGAAGGATCATGCTACCGACATGACTTATGAAAATGAAAAATAATGGAGAGTTGTACGATGAATTATTATTTTACAGGATTTTTAATCTTAGGTTTTCTTTTGTTAGCCTTATGTGGAGGCCCACATGCCTATTAACAAACCGTTAAACATATCGGAATCGGCTGCTGTGCAGATGCCGATGAAGACGGTTGCTAGCCTAATAATTCTTGTCGCGATGGGCGTCTTCGCTTATACGGAGTTGACGGCGAGGTTGGTATCGCTAGAGACATCACGTGAGTTGTTTGAAAATGATTTATTAAAGAAAAGTGAACAAGTCCCTACGGATCAGGAACAACATTTTTTATTGGAAGATCTTTATAAAAGTGTTGAGCAGATAGAAACGAGGATCGAGGACATGATGCACAACAAAGTAAACATACAATTTATACAAAAACAAACTGAAAAGTTATCAATAGATGTTGAAGTTTTAAAAGATAAGGTAAGACAAAATGGCAACGGGGCGCATT
>Ga0098060_1000111_pt1 | contig 38769 bp, 27 predicted proteins | sample 21_taG_FD_77063 | JGI IMG/M metagenome (GOLD analysis project Ga0098060, IMG submission 77063) | Marine viral communities from the Subarctic Pacific Ocean - 21_ETSP_OMZ_AT15319 metaG | ecosystem: Environmental > Aquatic > Marine > Oceanic | place: Pacific Ocean | collected 2015-01-19 | reverse complement strand
ATACAACAACACTATAGAACTAAACGGCCAAGAGCTAATACTAAACACAAGGATTGAAACCTTTGAATCAGTTAGTAAAAACGCTATAGTAGAAATTGTACCAGAAGCTTTTAAAACAAAAATAAAACCAGGCGATGAAGTAATCGTTCATCATAATGTTTTCCGTAGGTTTTACGATATGAAAGGTAAAGAGAAAAACTCTGCATCTTTTTTCAAAGATGATTTATTCTTTTGTGATATAGAACAAATATACTTATACAAAAGTAATGACTCTTGGAAAACAAACCTTAACTACTGTTTTGTCAAACCGCTTAAGAATGATGATAAGATGACATTAGAGAAAGAGAAACCGTTGAAAGGTATTATCAAGTACAGTAATGATAAACTGTCCTCTAACGGCATTAAAAGCGGTGATTTAATAACGTTTACCCCAAACTCTGAATTTGAGTTTATAATAGAAGGAGAACGTTTATATTGTATGAAATCAAATGATATTGCTATAAGACATGAACGCAAAGGAAACGAAGAAGAGTATAATCCAAGCTGGGCGCATTGCGGTTGAAGAACTCATTAAAGTCGCTAAAGAACCAATCGTCGATACTGACGATGACGTTACTGCAGATAGACTTAAAAATGCTGCTGCCACTAAAAAACTTGCTATATTTGATGCTTTTGAAATCCTCAATAGGATGGAGGAAGAGGAGGCCATGCTTGATGGGAAGATCAAAGAAGAAGAAAAACCTCAAAGAGAATTTAGAGGATTTGCCGAAGGGAGGAGTAAGTGATGTACGAACAAACACTATGGAGTGAAGTTAAAGATGTTGTTAATCCTAAAATATTATCTAAGAATAATAGATTTAAAAAATGGGAGTATGGTTACAACAAAGATTATGATTTTATTGTAATAAGTAAAACTGGAAAAATTGGACAGATCATTGAGATACAAAATCTCCGCATTGCTTTACCAGCAGAACATGAACCGTTTAAACGAAGCGAAGATAAATCGGGACAATACTGGGAACAGTTCGAATACCCGAAAGAATTAAAAAAGATTAAGAGTAGGTTTGATTGGGAGAAATACCCAATGGACTTTAGAGAAGAATGGTGGGATTATATAGATGAAGAATTTAAAAGAAGAGATGAAGGGTTTTGGTTTTATAATAATGGTAAACCTACTTATATCACTGGTACTCATTACATGTACTTGCAATGGTCAAAAATCGATGTTGGAGCTCCAGATTATAGAGAAGCCAACCGATTGTTCTTTATTTTTTGGGAAGCCTGTAAAGCGGATACTCGGGCCTATGGAATGTGTTATCTTAAAAATAGGCGATCTGGATTTTCCTTTATGTGTTCCGCAGAACTTGTTAATCAAGCAACAATCTCCAGTGATTCAAGATATGGTATATTATCCAAAACAGGTGCAGATGCTAAAAAGATGTTCACGGATAAAGTTGTACCAATCTCGATTAACTATCCGTTTTTCTTCAAACCCATCCAAGATGGTATGGATCGTCCTAAAACCGAACTTGCCTATAGAGTACCAGCATCAAAACTTACACGTAGAAAGATTGAGGCAAACGAAGAACTTAGAGAACTAGATGGATTAGATACCACTATAGATTGGAAGAATACAGGTGATAATAGTTATGATGGTGAAAAACTTAAACTATTAGGACATGATGAAAGTGGTAAATGGGAGAGACCTGATAATATAAAAAACAACTGGAAGGTAACTAAAACTTGTTTAAGATTAGGTAGTAGGATTGTAGGTAAATGTATGATGGGATCTACTTCAAACGCTTTAGATAAAGGTGGTCAAAACTTTAAAGATATATATACAGGTTCTAATTGTTTAGAAAGAAATAGAAACGGTCAAACTAAAGAAGGTTTATATTCATTGTTTATACCAATGGAATGGAACTACGAAGGATTTATAGATAGATATGGTTATCCAGTGTTTGACACTCCATCAGAACCAGTCTTAGGAATAGATGAAAATTATATTGAAGTTGGTGTAATAGAACATTGGGAGAATGAAGCAGAAGGATTAAAAAGTGATCATGATTCTTTAAATGAGTTTTACAGACAATTTCCTAGAACTGAACAACACGCATTTAGGGACGAAACAAAAGACTCTTTATTTAATCTTGTTAAGATATACCAACAAATAGATTTTAATGAAGAATATAATAACAGAGCAAACGTAACGCAAGGGAGTTTCATGTGGAGAGAAGGTATAAAAGACACAGTAGTAGATTTTATGCCTAATGCAAATGGAAGATTTTTTGTATCTTGGATTCCACCAGTTAGTATGCAAAACCGATTGGTTGTAAAAAATGGTATTAAATTTCCGGCTAATGAATTTGCTGGAGCGTTTGGACTAGATAGTTATGACATTTCTGGTACAGTAGATGGAAGAGGATCTAATGGATCCTGTCATGGTTTAACTAAATTCTGCATGGCAGATGTTCCACCTAATCAGTTTTTTTTAGAATATATTTCTAGACCTCAAACGGCTGAAATATTCTTTGAAGACATTTTAATGGCGATGGTTTTTTACGGAATGCCTATACTAGCAGAGAATAATAAACCAAGATTTTTATACTATTTAAGACGAAGAGGATACAGAGGTTTTAGTATAAATAGACCTGATAAAGTTTGGAATAAATTATCTGTAACAGAAAAAGAAATAGGTGGTATACCTAATTCAAGTGAAGACATTAAACAAGCTCACGCAGCAGCAATAGAATCTTATATAGAAACTCACGTAGGATTGATGGAAGATGGTAGTCATGGCAACATGTATTTTCAAAGAACATTAGAAGATTGGGGAAGATTTAATATCAGCAGCAGAACTAAACATGATCCATCTATAAGTTCAGGATTAGCTATAATGGCTTGTAATAAAAATAAATACAAACCAGTACGAGACAAACAAATTACTCCAATACAATTAGGTATGAAGACATATGATAATAGTGGATATATTTCAAAAATAATAAAATAAATGAAGGTTTTTACAAATAGCAATAGTTCTTTTCCAGATCAGGTAGTACCAGACATGGAAAAAGCTACATGGGAATATGGGCTACAAGTAGGTCGAGCAATTGAAGGAGAATGGTTTTGGGCTGGTAGAGGAAGAGATAGGTTTCACCAAAATTTCCAAAATTTTCATAACCTTAGATTATATGCGAGAGGAGAACAATCTGTTCAAAAGTATAAGGATGAATTAGCTATTGATGGAGATTTATCTTATTTAAACTTAGATTGGAAACCAGTACCTATTATTCCTAAATTTGTAGATATTGTTGTTAATGGAATAAATGATAGACATTTTGACATAAACGCATTTGCACAAGATCCTGTTTGCTCTAGACAAAGAACTGAATACGCTACAGGTTTATTAACCGATATAAATGCAAAAGACTTTTTAACTCAAGTAGAACAAACATTAGGAGTTAATGCTTTTAATTCTGCTGACAGAGATAATGCTCCACAAGATCAAGAGGAGCTAGCAGTACACTTACAAATGGATTTTAAACAGTCTGTAGAAGTTGCAGAAGAAGAGGTTATAAGTCAAGTTTTAGAAAAAAATAAGTATGATTTAACAAGAGCTAGGTTTAATAAGGATTTAGTAGAAATTGGTATTGGTGCTTGTAAAACAACATGGAATCAATCTGAAGGAGTTGTTGTTGATTATGTTGATCCCGCAACTTTAGTTTGGTCTTACACAGAAGATCCTAACTTTGAAGATATCTGGTATGTTGGAGAAGTAAAAGGAATAAGTTTAGCAGATCTTAAAAAACAATTCCCTGAACTTACCGCAGCAGAATTAGAAGAAATAGAAAGATATCCTGGTAATCAAAATTATCTACGTAATTGGAATGGTAGGCAAGATGATAATATAATACAAGTTTTATTTTTTGAATACAAAACTTATACTAATCAAGTATTTAAAATAAAAGAAAACGATTACGGATTAGAAAAAGTATTAGAAAAAAGTGATGCATTTAATCCACCTGAAAATGAATTAGGATATGGCAAACTATCTAGAGCTATAGAAGTACTTTACTCAGGAGCAAAAATATTAGGACATCCTCAGATGTTAAAATGGGAGATGGCTGAAAATATGACTCGTCCAGTTGCTGATACAGTAAAGGTAAACATGAATTATGCTATTTGTGCTCCTAGAATGTACAAGGGAAGAATAAATTCTTTAGTAAATAGAGTAACAGGTTTTGCTGATATGGTTCAAATCACTCATTTAAAGTTACAACAAGTATTATCTAGAATGGTTCCTGATGGTGTGTATTTAGATGTTGATGGACTAGCAGAAGTAGATCTAGGTAATGGAACAAATTACAATCCTCGTGAAGCTTTAAATATGTACTTTCAAACGGGTAGTGTAGTAGGTAGATCATTGACGCAGGACGGAGATGCTAATAGAGGTAAAGTTCCTATACAAGAGTTACAATCTTCAGCTGGACAAGCCAAAATACAATCACTGATACAAACATATCAATACTATCTTCAAATGATCAGAGATGTGACGGGATTGAACGAGGCGCGTGATGGTAGTATGCCAGACAAAGATTCATTAGTAGGTATTCAAAAATTAGCTGCAGCGAACTCTAATACAGCTACTAGACACATATTAGAAGCTAGTTTATATATAACATTAAGAATGTGTGAAAACATTTCAATGAGAGTTGCAGATTCACTAATGTATCCTACGACAAGAGCAGCATTAGAAAATAGTATATCTCAATACAATGTTGGAACCTTAGACGAATTAGCAGAATTAAATATACATGATTTTGGTATATTTATAAACTTAGAACCAGACGAAGAAGAAAAAGCTCAACTTGAACAAAACATTCAAATTGCATTAAAAGAAAATCAAATATATTTAGAAGACGCTATTGACATTAGAGAAGTTAAAAATCTTACCTTAGCAAATCAATTCTTAAAATATAGAAGAAGAAAGAAAGCCGAGCAAGATCAAGCTAATCAAGAGCGAATGATACAAGCTCAAGCTCAAGCAAGTGCAGAAGCTGCGGAAAAAGCAGCTATGGCTGAAGTTCAAAAACAACAAGCGTTAGTAGAAACTCAAGCTCAATTAAAGAAAGTGGAAATGGAGTTGCAAATACAAAAAATGCAAATTCAACTTAATCACGATATGCAAATGGCACAGCAAAGATTTCAATATGACATGCAATTAAAAAGCATGGATGTTGAAAATGATACAGCAAAAGAACAAGAGATTGAAGAAAGAAAAGACAAAAGAACAAGAATACAAGGAACACAACAAAGTAAAATGATAGCACAAAGAACTAATGATAGTGCTCCAATAGACTTTGAAGCAGGAGGTGGAGCAGGTCAAATGGGATTTTCACCAGATGATTTTACTCCAACTTAATTATTAATTATTATATTATATTATGTCAGAAGAAACAGTAGGAACGCAAGTACCTCAAGAAGGAGAATTTAAAATGAAAAAGAAACGTGGTAGACCACGAAAACTTGCTAATAAGAAAGATGATTCTATAAAAATAGATTTAAATAAAAAAGAAGAAAATGCCGTTCAAGAGCCAATCACAGAGAGTAGCGTGCAGAGCACAGGAGAGGAAAGCAAAGAAGAAAGGCAAGAAGCCCAAGTGGAATTGCAACCTGTGGGAGAGACACACTCCGAAGAACAAACCACTTCCAATGAGACTAAAGAAGAAGAAAAAATAGTTGAAGAAATTATAGAAACACCTACTACACCAGAAGCTTCTACCCAATCACCAGAAGTTAAACAAACTAATGTTCCAGAAAACTTGGAGAGTTTAGTTGAGTTTATGAGAGAAACTGGCGGAACTGTAGAAGACTATGTTAATCTAAATAAAGATTATACTAGTGTAGATGATAGTAAGGTGTTAAGAGAATATTATTCCAAAACTAAATCCCATTTAGATAAAGAAGAAATAGATTTTCTTCTCGATGATAAATTTTCATGGGATGAAGATGTGGATGATGAACGAACAGTTAAAATGAAAAAACTGTCGTATAAAGAAGAAGTTGCAAATGCTCGTAAATTCTTGGAAAGTTCAAAAGGTGATTATTATAAAGAGATCAAGTTGAAATCTAATGTAACACCAGAACAACAAGAAGCTATGAAATTTTGGGACGCGTACAAACAGAACCAAGAAGAAGCAGCGAAAATGCATGGTCAGTTTAAAAGTAAAACAGTAGAGTTTTTTAAAGGAGAATTTAACGGTTTTAATTTTGATGTCGGGGAGAAATCGTTTAGGTATAAACTAAATAACCCTGAAGACACTGCTAATCGTCAATCTGATTTGCGCTCCGTTTTTAAGAAGTTCTTAAATGACAAAGGAGAAGTAATCGATTATTCCGGTTATCACAAAGCTATATATGCAGCAAGTAATTCTGATTCCATTGCTAAACATTTTTATGACCAAGGCAAAGCCGATGCGACTAAAGATTTAATGGCAAAATCAAAAAATATAAATGATGGCAAACCAAGGGCAACCTCAGGTGGCGATATGTATATTAATGGATTAAAGGTTAAAGCAATTACTGGTGCTGATGCTTCGAAGTTGAAAATTAAAAAAAGAACATAACTTAAAAATTTAAAATTATGAGTTTAAATCCAGCGTTGGGTCCAAATTTGGAGCCCGCTCAGAAGCGAATGACATTAACTACTAACTATTTGTCTTTTACAGATGGTGATAATGACTTCGCACAACAGTACCTACCAGAGCTTTATGAGCAAGAGGTAGAAAGATATGGTAATAGAACTATTGCCGGATTCTTAAGAATGGTTGGCGCTGAAATGCCAATGACATCTGACCAAGTCGTATGGTCTGAACAAAACAGATTACATGTCGCTTACGAGACGTGTGAAGTAATAGATGATACTACAATCAGAGTTGCTATTGATCCAGATGTTTCTGCAGCTGGTGGTACAGTAGGTAATAAAGAATGTGCTATCAAAATCAACCAAACCTTAGTGGTTTATGGAAATGGTACTACAGGTACTGGAATTGGTGAAACAATGAAAGTAATTGTAACTGCTGCTCCTAGCAACTACACAGGTGGCGGTGCTGGTGTAACTAGAGAATGTGACGTAACAGTTGCTCCTTATACTGCTGCTGGCTTAACAGCTGCTTCTGGTGGTGTTTTCTCTGGATCAGGATCTTCTGGTGGTGTTAATTCTCCTGTAGCTGTATTCGTTTACGGTGCAGAATGGGTGAAAGGTTCTAATACAGATGCGTTAGCTTCTATTGAACCAGATTTCACACAGTATTCTAACTCACCTATAATCATAAGAGACAAGTTTGAGATCAATGGATCTGACACTGCTCAAATTGGTTGGGTTGAAGTTTCTACTGAAGATGGAACATCCGGATTTTTATGGTATCTAAAATCTGAATCTGAAACAAGATTAAGATTTGAAGATTACATGGAAATGGCGATGGTTGAAGGTGAACTTGCTACTGCTACATCTGCTGTGGCTGGTATTGCTTTATCTAACGCTGCTTTTACAGGTAACAAAGGAACTCAAGGTTTATTTGCTGCTGTAAGAGACAGAGGACATGAGTATCAAAATTTCGCAGGTGCTGGCGGTGGTAACGCTGCTTTAGCTGACTTTGATGAAATTTTAGCTCAGTTAGATTTTGAAGGTGCTATTGAAGAAAACATGATTTTCTGTAATAGATCTTTATCTCTAGCAATGGATAACATGATGGCAAACGTTAATGGATCAGCTCAAGCTGGCGGTGCTAACGGAGCTTCTTATGGTCTATTTGAAAATGATGCTAATATGGCATTGAACTTTGGGTTTGATGGTTTTAGAAGAGGTTCTTATGACTTCTACAAAACTGACTGGAAATATCTAAACGATGCTTCTACTCGAGGTTTAGCAAAAGATATCGAAGGTGTTATGGTTCCTGCTGGAACTTCAACAGTTTACGATCAAATGCTAGGTTCAAATATCAGACGTCCATTCTTGCACGTTAGATATAGAGCTTCAGAAACTGATGACAGAAGACTTAAGTCTTGGGTTACAGGTTCTGTAGGTGGAGCTTACACATCTTCTTTGGATGCTATGGAAGTTCACTTCCTATCTGAAAGATGTTTGGTAACACAAGCAGCTAACAACTTTATCTTGTTCACTACTTGATAATAACCTTTACTAGGGTGTTTCGGCACCCTAGTTTTTATTTTTTTATTATATTATATTATGAAAACAACAGCAACTCCCAAAGATTGGGAAATAAAAGATAGACTTTACACGTTAATCAATAAAAAGCCTTTAACACTAAGATTAAGTTCTAGGCATAGCGCTAGATCTCCATTATTATATTTTGATGAAGTGTCTGGCGAACAAAGAGAATTACGATACGCTACCAACATGTCCTCTCCATTTGTAGATGAACAAAGCGGAACCGCGACTATGGGGCATATTGTATTTCAAGATGGAAGATTGTTTGTTCCAAAAGAACAACAAAACTTACAAAAACTATTATCACTTTATCACCCTAAACGCACAAGAGAATATATAGAGCATAGGCCACAGATAATAGCACAATACGATATAGAAGATATTGAACTAGAAATTGATGCATTAAATATTGCTAAAACATTAGACATAGAACAAGCTGAAGCTATAATGAGAGTTGAAGAAGGTTCTAGAGTTAATAAGATGAGTTCTAGAGAGATTAAAAGAGATTTATTGATATTTGCTAAAAGAAAACCTAAACTCTTCTTAGATTTAGTTAATGATGAAAATGTACAGCTTAGAAGCATTGCTATAAAAGCTGTTGAAAATAGAATTATTAAACTTTCTCAAGATAACCGAACATTTAGTTGGGCAAGTAATGGAAAGAAGTTAATGACAATTCCTTTTGATGAAAACCCTTATTCCGCAATGGCGTCCTGGTTTCAGACTGATGAAGGATTGGAAGTATTTAAATCTATACAGAAAAAACTTTCTTAACGTGTGATAATAATAAAGGCGGCCCTTGCGCCGCTTTTTTTTTAAAATATTACAAATGGCTATAAACGTAAACGATGTATATCAAACAGTCTTATTGATTCTTAATAAAGAACAAAGAGGTTACATGACACCTTTTGAATTCAATAAGATAGCAACTCAAGTCCAAAGGGAAATCTTTGAAAGGTATTTCGAAGACTTAAATCTATATTCCCGTACTCCACAAACAGAAATAGAATATGCTGATCGGTTAAAAAATACTGAAGAGAAACTAGAAGTATTTAGAACTGAAGAATTTCCTACTTACACAGGTGGAGGTTTTGATGTGCCTGAAGACTTGTATAGATTAGGAGGAGTTACGTTTAGAGACTTTTTACAAGTACCTGGCGTTGCCAATACTTACAACTTTAGTGATGAATATGTTGAGCTACAACCCGTTGATAGGCATGAATTTAATTTAGTGTCTAGGTCTAAATTAACAGCACCATCTAAGTCTTGGCCTATATATCTTTATGAAAGAAATAAAATATTTGCTAAACCTACTTCTATTAATTTAGGTAAAAATCTTACAACCATACCACCGATAACTGAAGGATCTATTTTAATTGATTACATTAAAAAACCTGAAGATGTTGTTTGGGCGTACACAGTTGGTACATTAGGACAATATATATACGCACCACCGGGAACTTCTGGAGTTGTAAATCCTTTAAGTGGCTCTGTAAATTTTGAATTACATAACTCAGAGCAAACAGAGGTAGTTATTAATATTTTGTTTTATGCTGGTGTAGTTATACGAGATCCACAAATAGTGCAAGTAGCCACTCAAAAAATTCAACAAGAAGAAACTTTAGAAAAACAATAAGATATGGGTTTACTAACTGAAACTAATGCACAATACTACTCTGGTCAACAACCTTTTTGGGTTTCTGCTGGACAAGACATTTACAACGTAGGCTTTAACACGCCTTTGATTAGTGCTTTTGATTTTTCTGGTAATCAAATTGCAGAAGCTTCAAATTATAATATTTATGTTATAGACTTAGCTGGTAATTCTACGTTAATACCACAAAACGAATCTTATATTTCTGCACCTAATGGTAGTCAAATAACTTGGCCAAATGGAATAGGTGTTGTAAGTTCTAATGTGGTTATTCAGTTAACAGTACCTACGGTAGAAGACAATTATGGTGGGTATGAATATATAAAACTAAATGATGTTATAGATAACTTTTTAGTAGCATATGTTGGCCCTGATAATATAATACCTAGAGTAAGAAGAACTGATGTATTGTTTCATGCTAAAAGAGGATTACAAGAATTTAGTTATGATACTTTAAAAAGTGTTAACTCTCAAGAATTAACTATACCTCCTAGCTGCTCATTGCCTCTTCCACAAGATTATGTTAATTATGTGAAATTATCTTGGGTAGATGGTGGTGGAGTAGAAAGAATAATATATCCTACAGTTTTAACTTCTAACCCTACTGAACTACCTTTACAAGATGATCAAGGCATACCAACACAAAACTCATTTAGTAATAACAATGAAGCCGCTCAATCATTAGTAGAAGAACGTTGGAAAAACCAACAATGGGATTGGGCTCAAAATTGGCAAAACTATCCATGGGGAGATTATTGGGGATATTATCCATCTTTAAATTGGTATGGAAGAATGTATGGCTTAACTCCTCAAACAGCTCAAATGAACGGCTGGTTTACAATTAACGAAAGAACAGGGACAATGTCTTTTTCTAGTAGTTTACAAGGAGCATTAATAACCTTTTCGTATATATCAGATGGTCTAGCATTAGACAAAGATACTAAGGTTCCTAAGATGGCCGAAGAAGCTATGTACATGCATATTGCTTATAGCATTTTATCTACACGAAGAAACATACCAGAACACATCGTACAAAGATTTAAAAAAGATAGAAGAGCAACTCTACGAAATGCTAAAATAAGATTACAAAACATTAAGCTAGGAGAATTTACTCAAGTAATGAGAGGAAAATCTAAATGGATTAAACATTAATTAAATGGCGGAAATAAAAACTACGTTTATAAAGTCTAAGATGAATAAAGACTTAGACGATAGATTAGTACCTAAAGGAGAGTATAGAGATGCCCTAAATGTTTCTATTAGTCAAACAGAAGGAGATGATGTAGGTGCTTTACACGTAGCATTAGGTAATGCTAAATTAATAGAATTACCTGAATGTAATGTAGAGGTTATAGGTAAATGCATAGATGACGTAAGACAAAGAGTTTATCTTTTTGTAACTAATTTTCTTGATTGTTCTTCTTCTGTTAATATACAGAATTTTTCTGGAGAAATGTCAACACCTGGTATAACTTCAAGTATAATAGAACTAGATACTACCAATAATAGTTATTCAGTTCTATGCTCAGGAAGTTTTCTTAATTTTTCATTATCTGCTCCTATAGAAAATGCTGACTTAATAGAAGATTTACTGTTTTGGACAGACAATAGAAACCAACCTAGAAAAATAAATATTAACACCGCTAGAGATGATGAGTTTTACTACAACAATGAAGATTTAATATCAGTTGCTAAATACTATCCATGGAATCCAATATCTTTACTTTCTGACGAAGTAGTTAGTATTGCTGTAATATCTGGTGGTGGTGGAACAGCTCCTAGTCCTATATTCTGGCCTACTGATATAGCTTACAGCACCGTGAATCAAGGATCTACCACCGGTTTTGGTCTTGTCGTGGAGGTTAATTCAACTAATCCTATTACCGGCAATTTAACTAGTGTTAATATTGTTAACGCAGGGGTTGGTTACAATGATAATGATAGAGTAGAAATACAAAGTAAAGAAGGAACTGCGGTTCTAGAGTTAACTGTTGCGGAACTTTCCACCATGAAAGATACTTGCAGTAGACAACTTCCTCCTTCTGGAGTAAGTGTTGGAGAATCTCCTAATTTTCTTACAGTTAATACTTTTAAACTAGAACATTCCCCTATTCCTTTATTTAATGAAATAAGTGGAGGAGTATTTCCGCATGTTTGTGACCAAGGAGAACTTTGGGTTTACAATGCTGATGAACCAGGTTCTGGTTGGCAAGCCGTATATGAAATAAATGAATCAGGAGGTAATAGTTTTTTTACACCATCATTAGCTGATGGCGGATGGCCAGCATATAACGCTACTGAGTTGCAAGCCGATGAGGGTTGGAGTGCTAATGATACTTATTATTTTTCTTTGGTTAATCCTTATTATAATGATGAATGGCCTGGTGATTGTGAGTACTTAAAAGATAAGTTTGTAAGATTTGCTTATAGATTTTTATTTAAAGATAAGGAGTATTCTATTATATCTCCTTTTACTCAAGCTTGTTTTCAACCTGATCAATATGGCTATTTTTTATACCCAGATCAACAAAGAGCATATGATGCTACTGACGTGGATTTTGTTCAAAATCGTATAACAGAAATTGATTTAATCATACCATGTCCAGATTTTATTGACAACGCAATAAATAAATCTTGGGACAATGCTTCAAGAAGTATGGGTATAAAAGCTATAGAAATAATATATAAAGATGACAATGAAACAACTTTAAAAGTATTAGATACTATAACTAGTGCTGAGTTTTCAAATAATACTACAGACAAAATAAAATATACTTATCAATCTAGAGCTCCTTACAGAGTTCTTCCAGAAAGTGAATTAACCAGAACTAGTGATAAAGTACCTATAAAAGCTCAAACTCAATCTGTAACAGGTAATAGAGTTGTTTATGGAAATTATATTGATAAGCACTCAAGTATTGAATCTTTAAATTATCAAGTTGGTGTTGGAACAAAATCTTCTATTGAACAAATAAAAGAATATTATAACCATACGGTTAAACAAAATAGAACATATCAAGCAGGTTTTTTGCTTAGAGACAGATACGGAAGAGCGAGTGATGTTATTTTATCATCTTTAGACGAACTTGCTACAAATCCTGGAACTGGAGTAACATATAAAGGATCAACATTTTTTCATCCATTTTCTGAAAGTACCATAGATCTTATCACAGCTACAAATACATGGCCTGGTGATGAAATAAGTGTTTTAATAAATCAACCTATCCCCGAGCAAGGTCCTAGTGGATATCCAGGAGTTTTTAAAGGTTATCAACGATCATACAATGCTATTACAAATCTTTATGCGGGAGCTACTCCAGGAAATTATCCTCCTACAGTAGTTCCAAATATATATGATTGTTTAGGTGGTTCGGGAACAGGATTACAAATTCAAGGGATTGTCGATGCGGATGGTTATTTTGTGTATACTAAAGATTTACCAATAGTAGTAAACTATGGAATAGGATATGAAGATGGGGATATTATTACAATAGAAAATCCATCAACTCCTGGGAGTGGAGATGCAACGTTTGTTTTTCAACCAAGTGTAGAACCAAATTTATTAGGATTTTATTCTTATGCGGTAGTAATAAAACAGCAAGAACAAGATTATTACAATGTATATTTACCTGGAGTACTTAACAATGGTATATTATCTACAGCTGAAACGTCTAATGTAACAGCAACAGTAAGTGTTTTTGGTGATAATATAAACAAAGTGCCTAAAGATTTAAATGATATCGCTCCAACTCAAAGAGGGTTTTCTTCTTCAGTTTTTCTTTCCTATAGAGTAGAAAATGTGTTTGATGGTGGAAGTGTAAGTAATAGACAATATTATCCTGGAACTAATTTAGAAAAAGTAGTAACATTAGGAACTTTAAATGATTTTGGAGTAACTAACGAAAGACCATCTGCACCATTAAGAGGTGCTGGAACAAGTTCTGCAACTCAACAATTGTCTGGGTTTCTAGATAATGTAGATGTAGGCTCTTTAGTTACAGCAGTAGATAATTTAAATGGAAATACTTTAATAGATGAAACAGATGAAGTTTATGTTTTAAGTTATTATGAAGATTCTACTTCTGCTGGCGATTCTAAAGTGACATTGAATCAGTCCATAAATACTGCTGCGTGGGTTAATAGTGGCACTTTTACGTTTAATCCTCCTGGAACTATTTATAAGTCTGAAGAAAATCCATTACTTGGTATACTTGCAACTAATGGTAAAATAGGTTTAACAAGAGATGAAGGAATGGTTCCTTCTTTAACAGTTTTTGAAACTAAACCTACATTTTCTAATTTAAATATTTTTTGGGAGACAACAACAACAGGTAACGTTAGCGAATTAAACTTTGACGTAATCAATGGGGATATATTTCCCATAGCAACTGCTGTTAGCGATATAAAATTTGACTTAAACGAAGTGAACGCTAATAATACTTCACCAGTTGATGTTACTAATTTATTTTTTCCATTAGATGCGGCCAATATCCCTATTTTAGATCCTAATACTATATGTACTTTAGAAAGTGTAGTAGATGGTAATGGTACTCCGTCTTCAGGATGGGCGATTGTTCCTGACTTCGCTGGTAGATTTAAGATTAGAAACACTAAAGATAGATTTTGCGGGTTTGATCCACAATTGTTTACTTATACTTTTTATTTAAAATTTGTATATAACAATACAGCTTTAAATTTTAACTTTACCGCTGTGTTATCTAATTCAAAACCTAACACTAATTACTCTCCACCAGCTATACAAACTGGATACGCACCGGATTGGAATAATGGATACGGCGTTCCTCTTGCGGGAGTGGCTTTACCTAGTAGTACATCAGGTGGTACTTTTCCATCGAGTAGTAGAGTATTTAATGGAAATCTTATTGACAACGGAGCAATTAATAATGATAAGAAAAGAGATTTAACATTATCATTACTTTCTGCTACTGTTGTTGGTTTTAATGATATTCCATGTGCAAATAATTTGTATCAGCTTTGTGAAAATTTAAATGCTACAACTGATTACAATGGAGACCAATCCACTGCTGGATTATACATAGGTATGGATGTAAAAGCTTGGTTTTGGTGGTTACCTGTTAGTCCAGCGCAATCTTTTAACATTAACTCTTTAGATAGATTTGGAGGTCCTTATGAAAATGCTTCAATTCAACCAACTACTAGTTTTGACGCGTTTTATAGTGGTCAAATACCAGATCAATATTTATATTGGGGTGGTTTACCAACTAATAACGATAATGGAACCTCGTTTGGTGCTGCTAATACTGGATTAAACTACTATGGTACTACATATAAAAGATGTAATGATGTTGAAATTGAATTAACTTTTGAAGCTGAAGATGGTGAAGGAGCTAAATCTACTATTCAATCAACTATTTTCCGACCTTGGAACAATCAATATTCATGTTAATTTAAAGTTATGAGTTTTATTATTCCCGTTAAATACTACAATTCTTTTTGGTTAAAAAAAATCGAAGCAGATTTAAATATTGGATCACCTCCTGTTAGAGATGATAAACCTGTGTGGCCTGGGTTACCAGATGATATAGCACCGAGTGGGTATCCTCAATTTCCTGGACAAGCTGACTTTGCAGATTTAAATAATTGGTTTATAGAAGAAACAAGAATTAAAGGAGGATTTAATGAAGATGCTATGAGTTTAGGAAATAGAGCATACTTAAATTTAGTTAACCCTATTCAAAGAAATAGATCCGCTTCATTAATTTATTCTGGACCATACAATCCTAATAGAGATTTTAACCAAACCAATGTATTTTCTGTTGGGCAAGAAATTACAAAAAGTTTAGATCCCGCAAATGGATCTATTCAGAAAACCTTTGCTGAAGATACTAACTTAACTATATTTCAAGAAAACAAAGTAAGCAAAGTATTAATAGACAAAGATGCTTTATATTCTGCTGAAGGAGAAGGTACTCCTGTAAGTTCTAATACTTTAGTTTTGGGACAAGTAGTACCTTATTTAGGTAAATATGGAATAGGTAAAAATCCAGAATCATTTGGATATTTTGGGATGAGAAAATATTTTGTAGATCCTAACAATAACACGGTGATGAGATTATCTAGAGATGGATTAACAGAAATTTCTAAATACGGAATGAAAGATTATTTTAGAGATGAATTAAACAACTTTAATAATCAAACTAAAAGTTTTTCTATTCCATGGACGTCTTTATCTCCTGTTACTTCACCTCCGGAATATGAAACATCTTTTGAAGTTGATGCTGATTTAGTTTGTGAAGTGTTTCCTGGTATGAAAATATCTACACTAACTGGTATTAATGAATACACAGATACAGGGGCGTTTGTAGAAAGTATTATTACACTTCCAGGTTCTCCTCCTACTAGTTTAATTCAGTTCAATAAACCTATTTTGTTGACAGAAGAAGGAGTTTTTGTAGGCTCTTATAAGCCAAAGCTTTTAGGAGAGTGGGATAATTATAATAAATATTACACCTTGTCTTTGCAAGAAAAACCAACTTGGGTCACTGTTGAAGAAAATTTTAAGAAAACCATCAGTTTTGATGAAACTGTTTTAGGTTGGGTGAGTTTCTTTTCATATAAGCCTACCGAAATGTTTTCTGTAAATGGAAAGTTTTTTACCACTATAAATAATAGCATTTATCAACATTATCAAGGAAGTTTACATGCTAATTATTATGAAAAACAATATAAAGCTGGTGTTGTGTTTGTGCTGAACGATCAGCCATCTACTAAAAAAGTTTTTAAAACAGTAAATTATGAAGGAGATAATGGTTGGCAAATTGATAACATTGTCTCTAGTGAACAGAAATTTACGCGTCTTATGGAAATGTCTAATATAACATGGAATACTTATAGTGACAACAGTGCTCTAATAAGAAGTTACCTAGAAGGGGAGTATGTTGATGTTATAGGAAATGTTTTTCACGCAGGTTTTGATAGAAAAGAAAACCTATATGTTAGTCAGATAAACAATATAGGTCAAAATGTCCCGGGTCAAGTTATTAATAATACAAGTATGACAGGTTTAAAAGGATATTTTGTTACTGTATCTATGTCTACAGATTCAACTACAGATGTTGGTGGTGAAAAAGAATTGTGGAGCGTAGGTTCTAATGTAGTACAATCATCTTAAATTAAATTAAATGGAAAAAACCGTAACTATAAGCCACCAAGATAAAGTTAATCACTTAGTAGAAATACTTAGTGATATAGAAGATGGTGAGTTAGTAGTAGGTAGTGGTAAAGAAATTATACATCATGATATAGCACCATTAAAACATTCATTTGCTGATCAAGTATACGTCAGGCAAATGGATATGAAAAAAGGAACAGTTGTAGTTGGCGCTATTCACAAACACTTGCATGTGTGGTTTTTACTTACTGGTAAACTAACAATTGCTACAAGTAATGGAATAGAAGATTTTATCTCTCCTTGTTATGTAGTATCACAACCTGGATCTCAAAGAGTTATTTATGCAAACGAAGATTCTATTTTTGTTAACGTACATAAAAATCCTACTAATACTACTAACATAGAAAAGTTAGAAAAAGAGATTGTAGCTTTAAACAAAGAAGAATATGAAGAATATATTAATCAAAAAATTTAAATTATGAGTTTTGCAGTAGTAGCTGCCATTGCAGCACCCTTAGTTATTGGTGGTATTCAAGCCGCTATAATGAACGATAAAGCCAATAAAATGCAGAATGATGTGCTCAATGGTCAAAAAGATGTGGACAACTTAGTGGACAACAGACAGGATATTTATAATGCTGCAAATGACATTAGAGCTTTAAAGGGACAATTATACAATTCTTATGCTAATGTAGGTGTTGCCACTAAAGCAGCTGAGATTCAACAACAACAAAGTGACACAGCATTAGCAAACATGTTAGAAGGTATGTCTATATCTGGTAGTGGAGCAAGTGCAACCGCTTTAGCCAATGCTGCTTTAAAGTCTAAGCAAGGTATATCAGCTAGTATAGAACAACAAGAAGTACAAAATCAAAAATTACGTGCTCAAGGTGAACAACAATTACAAGCACAAAAACTACAAATTGACCAAATGGCAATTGGCGCTGAACAACAAGCTTGGCAATTAGCTGAAAGTAGAGAGATATTTGATATAAACAGAGCTCAAGCAGAAGCTGACTTTCTTAGAAATCAACAACAGGCTTATTCAGATGCTAGTACTGCAGCTTGGATGCAAGGTTTAAGTGGATCAGCAAGTGTAGCATCGGCTGGCGTTGGTTCAGGAGCAATAAAATAATTAAGAAAAAATGGCAACACAACCAAATTTACCTCAATATCAGTTAAGTAGATTACCAGACTTATTAGCTAACAACGTTCAAACTGTTACTGCAGCCGGCGTAAATGCTATGAATATGCTGGGCACTAGACTTAAAAAAGAAAAAGAAGCTAGGCAAAAACTAATAAAAGAAGGTGACGCTATAGAAGCCAATTTTAATGATTTTTATGCTAACAAAGCTAAAAGTGGAGTTATAGATGCAGACGCAGCTAATAGAGAGTGGGCTGGAAAAGCAGCTAGTAATTTAAATACCTTATATATAAAAGCTTATGGTTCTAATGGAACAGCTGCTGATAGAGAAGCTTATAAAGAAGCTAAAGCAATAGCTATGGAAGATGTAAATAATTTAGGTACATTTTCGAATTTAGTTGGAATGAATAATAAAGCTGTAGAAAGTGATCTTCTTGCAAGAAAACAAGGTACTAGTGTTGGCAGATTGACTAATAACAGTCTCACAGGTTCGTACAAAGGTTGGTATGATAGAACTGCTGAATTAAATAATGGAACTGCTACTAATTATAAAGTAAGCAAAAACGCTAATGGACATCAAATTTTAACATATAATTTGCTAGATACTAATGGTAAGAGTTTACAGCAAGAGAATGGTAAAGACATAGTAAGAACTGTAGATGTCAATGCATGGGTTAATGAGTTTAATAAAACTGGTAAAGGACTAGACGCTTTGACTGTTAAACCAGATCAAAGCTTACAAACTGGTCTTGCTGCTAATTTCAAAAAAAAATATTTAGATACAAAAATATTAAATCCTGCTGTCACAAAAGTTATAAGTAAATATGACAAACAAACCAAGTCTCATATAAAAACAAAAGTATTAGATTATGAAGCATTTGATAAACAATTAGAAACAGACGATAATTTAAATGCACAATTAGAAAGTGATACAAAGTTATCTTCTTTTCCTCAAACATTTTTTGAATTGCAAAATGAAGGTTATAATAAAGACTATGTCGGTAATGCTTTGCCTTTAGCTGATCAACCTTGGATGGTTGGTAACACTGTTAGTAATAAACAATTAGAAGAGTTTAATAAAATAGATGAGTTGAAATGGGAAGATCCTACTCCTGGTGATGGTGTAGATGACAAAGGACAACCTACTTATGAAAATGTACTTACTAGAGAAGATTTAAATACTATACAACGTAACAGTGCTAAGAAAATGTTAGCTAATTTTTATACTACACAAACGCCTATAGGAGAAGTAACTACAGCAGAGTCAGATGTAGAGAGGTATCAAAAAACTGTAGACGGAAAAGATTATACAGCTGGACAAAAAACGAAATTTATGAATATGCGTCCGGCATATAATGCTATTAATAATGCTTTTGATAAACAAGTTTGGAATGATCCAACTGATCATCAAGAAGGTCTTAAAATAACTACATTAGATGAATATGCTAAATTAGTAAATTCAATTGAAAAGACAAAAGCTGGTGCTGGTAATGTTGTAAAAAATTTATATAAAACAGGGGAATGGTTAAATAATAATAATTATGGAACTAACGATCCTAATAAGTTGTATGCTGTAGTCCCGGATAATAAAGGAGGTATATCAAAAGTATATCCTTCAAATTTCGCTTTAGAAGATTTACAAGGAGATCCAGAAGATTTATACCAACAAATATTAGCTGAAAATAATCTTGATAACACCGTTACAAGTTGGTTAGATGCAAACTTAAAACCTTAATAACAATATGGAAAATTAATGCAAGAACTCCAACGTTTAGGAAAGTTTCCAGCAAACGGAACTTTACAAGAGTTTGTTAAGCAATATGGCAATAAAGACGCTTTAACCAGTTTACATACTAATTTAGTAAGTGACAAGGTGTTAGATGATAGCGTTGCTGATTTTGATTCTTTCGTTACAGGTTTTGAGTTATCTGAAGTGGTAACACCCACTATCTTAGGTGGTGATGATCCTTTTGAAACTACAGGTTTAGAAGAACCTTCTACTCCTAATACGCCTCAGTCTATAGCTTCAGATTTAGATCAAGATTTGCAACAATGGTATCAAGGTGAATTAGAAAAACTAACCCTACCTAATGGTGCTAAAATACCTCAATATGATGCTGCTTTAAAAAGATTAAACGCAGAATTAAATACTAGAAGATTAGATAATGCTAGTGTAAATATAGATAATATTGCGCAGCAACAAATAATTCCTTATTTAGGTGGAGAAACATCTAATCCAACTATAGAGATTAGTGATCCCTCAGAAGTTGTATCTGAACAAAGAGCTGGTGAAGAATTTGTTTATGGTGGACAATCTCAATTAGAAGATAGATATAATAGACAAACAACAGACACTGAAGCTAAACCTCAAACAGGTGTTCATTCATGGATGTTCACAGAAAGCAATGTTAATCTAAATCAGTTTGGAGCACCTAGCTCACAAGGTATAAAAGACACTGAGTATAAGTTAGCAAATAAGCTATGGACAATGGGTGCTGAGTTCGATGGAAGCGTCGATAAAACATTAGTACCAGTACTTGAAAGACAGTATCCTGGCTATAAATTTAAAGGAACAAGTAACGTTATTTTAGGACCCGAAGTAGTTAATGAAGTTGAAGGAATGCTTAACAACGTTCATGGTTATCCTATTGAAGTTACAGCTCCAAATGGTAAAAAAACTACTATATACGGAGGTTTAGATCCTTTAGGAATTGCTAAAGATGTAGACTTAACAAAAACCATTACAGAGCAAAAAGTTAAATTAGCAAACTTTATCAACACTCATGGTATAGACTTAAAAAAAGTTAAATCTAGTATTCAAAGTACTGCTCAAAGATATAATGATCTATTAGCAAAACCATACAATGAAAAGAAAGTTTCTATTGGTGGTATAGGATTGGACAACAACCAACAAGCAACAGCTGATAGTTATGGTGTAGGAGAATATGTGGAAGATGAGGACGGTAAAGTAAGTTATAAATTTGAATATAATCCAGCTTTATTTCATGACAACTCATATGAAGATTACTTAGCAAATAGCGGTGAAGAGTTAGTTACAAGAGGAGTAATAACTCAAGACGAATTATTAAATCCTGATAGCGAAGAAACTAAAAGTAAAATTAAAAAAGATATTTTAGTTACTCATGGTGAATGGGGCCGTGATGGTGATAGAGAACTACGACTTCCGAACTATGGACCTAAAGCTGCTGGTTATAAAGCAATCATACATGACATAGATTTTGGAAACAAATATATGGCTTTTTCAAAAGGTAGTAAAGCTTGGGACAATACAGTTAAAGCTTTAGCTCCTGCCTACAACGCTGCTGGTGTAAAGTTAGATGATGAGACAATCAAAACACATATTGCTCAAAAAGAACATAACAAATACGTTAATGGCGCTTTAGATGCTAACTTAAATGAATATCTATGGAAATCTGATAATGACAACAGAACTCAAGCTTTGTTTTCTGTTGCTGCTATAGTTACTAAAGATGTTAAGTTAAATCAAGCTATGGCTTTACAAGGGCTTAATGAAGCTGCTATAGATAACTATAATAAACCTACTCCAGATTTAGCAATAGTAGATATGTTTGAAGATACTTATAACAATCCTACAGGTTCTTTCAACATAGAAGGGTTAAGTGAAGATGATATAGTAACACTTAGAAACGGTAAGCAAGTTTCTAGAAAAGATTTTAACGGATATGTAGCTGCTAAAAGTAGAAGAAATAACCAAATGACATCTATGTTAGATCGTAGGTCTAAAGCTTGGGAGTTGCAAGATGAAGTTGGAGACATAGAGTCTAACATAAAATTATTAGAAAAAAATTATGACGCTTGGAGTTCATCGCTAGCTACTCTAGGTTTGGGATTTAGTGATATTGGAACTGGATTACTTTACTTAGGAGGCAAGGCAGCTAAGTATACACCTGTTGGATATGGAGCTACTTTTTGGTTAGGACAAGCAGCAAATGCTTTTACTGATGATGGTAATTTTTTAACAGAATTTTGGGATGAATGGGACAAAGAGTGGGCAGATCAGTATGATGATTATAGTTTTTGGAAAGAAGGAATTAAAAGTCAATATGGTAAAGAAGTAAGTTTTCACGAAGATAGATTTGGAAGAGGAGGAGCTTTTTCTCCTGGAAATTTTGGAAGATTTGTGGCACAAGAGACTTCTAAGCAAATACCTATTTTAGCTACTATGGTTGCTAGTGGTGGTACTGCTGCTCCTTGGGTCATTGGTGCTTATTCTGCTGGACAACATTGGGCTGATGCAGATAGAAAAGAATATATAACTGGTAAAGTAGAAAATGAGTTTATACAAGGTATGCAATCAATTGGTTATGGAGCTGCTGAAGGAATTTTTGAAAGACTAACCACTGTGCCTATATTAAGAAGAGGTGGTAAACTAGTTCAAGGATTAGGAGAACCTAGCATGTTGAGCTACAGGAATGCAATGAAACAATATTTTAAAGAAAATGGAGCGTTTTTAGTTAGTAGTCCTATTGCTGAATCTGCTGCTGAGTTTGGTACTCAAATAACGCAGAATGCTATTGATGGCAGACCTATAATGGAAAATGTAGATCACGCTGCTTTCGTAGGAGGTATGTTTGGTCACGCTATGAGTGTAACACCTTTCATGTCCGGACTTGCTGCTAGGCAATTTAGTGATTACAATTCTTTTTCACAATACAAAAATAGGCAACAAGAAATAAACGAACTTGAACAAGAGTTAGTTTATGAAACACAAAGATTTGCAGTGCCTCAAGATCTAGCTTCTATCAAGATGAAGCAAAAAGTTATTGATGATTTAAAAGTAGAACAAAAAGCTTTTGTTGAAGAAAAATTTTCTGCTATTCAAAATACAATGACTAACAGTGCTTATAATAACTTTGAAGAAGCTTTGAACGAGCAAGCAGACATCAGTGAAGTTGTTAATGATATGTTATCAGTGGACAATACTAATACTAATAACAAATTGCTTCAAGTATATAAAGATAGATTTGACAACTTACAATATAAAAGAGATGTATGGAGAAGTGCGGCAAATTTCTCTAATCAATTTACATTATTAGAAACATCTAATAAAGAAAGATACGACCGTACTATTAAGCAAGCTAAAGCACAACTAGCTAAAGATAACGTAGGGAATGTAAGAGATGATCAAGTTTTACCATTAGCAGAAGAAATATACGTAGGTGAACTCATAGATGAAAACTTTGAATCAGTCACTAAAAATAAATCTAAAGGTAAAAGATATTTAAAATTCGACACTAATGGAGAGGCTTTAACATACATAGAGGATGTTCTCGCGACTTCTAAGGAGAAAATAAACGCTAAGAAGGATTTAACAGACGAACAAAAAAAGTCTCGTGTAGTCAATCTAGAACGACAAATAAGAGATGTTAAGGATAACGTAAATAAAAAAGAAACCAAAGGTGCTATAACTAGTTTGTTAGAAGGTAGATTAAGTGGTTGGAACATGACGTTTGATTCTGATGGTATATTGACAACTGATCCAGCAGCTATAAAAAGAAGTGAAGTTTTAGGGTTTAGAGAAAATGCTATAAGAAACAATGAGACTCAAATATTCACACACGAAGCTGGTCATGATATTTTTGGAGAATTATTAGGTTATGACTCTAAAGAATTTAAACCTTTAGCTGATGAGATAATATCTTACATGTCAAAGAATAATCCTACGTTGTTAAAAGGATTAGCTTTAAAAAGAGGTAGAGAGTTACAGAAGTCAGATGAAGTAGTAATGAATTTTTTAGAACTTGTCGGATCAAATAAAATAAACATTGAAGACAAACAAGGCGGATTACTTTCTTCTTCTTTTGGTTTTATAACTAATAACATTTTCAAAAACAACAACAAACCTGCTATGGAATTTAATGGACAAAATGGTGCTATTAAGTTTCTTCACGAGTTAGGTACTGCAGTTTCTGAAGGTAGAGTTACTCCAGAAATGGTAGCTAAATGGAAGAGAGAAGGTGTTATACAAGGAGCTAAAAAGAAATATCAAAAAGCTCAACGTGAATATAAAAGGTTAATTGAAGAAAGTGCGGCAATATTATTAGATGAAAATATAGATAGTTATAAATTTTCAGACACTAAAGATGTTGAAGACGCTAATCAAATCATGAAAGATTTATTAGCTTTAGTTGCTGACAATAAAGTTACTCCAGTAAAAAACTATGAAGCTAAGAAAGCGGCATTAACAGCTAAGTACCAAAAAATTAAAAGTGAATCTTCAGTTGTGGAAAGAGTTCCAATATTTGAAGGTAGTATAAGAGATGAATCTGACGCAGCAAGAAAAGAAAGAGTTAATTTAATAGAAAGATCTTTCAGAGGTAGATTAGAAACTGCACAAGGTGGTAAACCTATGGGTGAAATTCTTAGAGCTTATGAAGGAAAAATTGAAGCACTGTTTAAAAAAGGTGGATATTATGCTACGGATTCTTATCAGAGATTTCAAGATATTTCAGAAGCGTTGGAAGAGTTTACTGCTATAACAAATGTAGAACTAATGAAATCTATTCGTGCTTTTAAACCGAATATAAATAAAGATTTTGATGCTTACATAATGAGTCCTAAGATCTTACCTAATAAAGTTAAGTTAGCTAATAAAATTATAGGTAGAGAATCTAAAAATGAAGGATTTGACACTGGATTGGAAGCTGCTAGTGGAGTAGCAGTAAGTGAAAATACTACTTTAGAAGAATTTGAAACAACATTAAGAGAAGTATTAGGTGTAAAGAAAGGTGATCCAATGTATGCAGCAGCTATGACAGCTGTTCAAGATGTAATGCAAAAAGGTTTACCAAAGTTTGAATATACACAAAGAAAGAAAAGCGGTGAAGGAGAAACTGTAACTCTTGCACAGGTTAGAAAAACATTAAGCACTAATCCTACTGGTGAAGTTAAAAGACAAACTGAAAGAGACTTAGCTGGTATAATGAAGAAGGTTAAATCAGAGCTAGAAGCTAGTTATCAACAAGCTCTAGATAAAACCATTAAACAAGAATTTTTAAAAGCCAAGGTGTATGATTCTTTTTTAAAAGAACATCGTACTGAGTTATTAAAACGTTTGCCTATTGAAGATCTAGTAGCTCTAGAAAGGTTAGTAAAACCAGACAGTAAAATATTTACTAGTGTCAGAGTAATGGATAAACAAACTGGTCGAACTGTTTTAAATCCTACTGAGGTTAAACAGTATGAAGGATCTGGAAATTTAACTACAGCAACAACAACTCAAGGTCCTACTTTATATAATAGAAAAAATCCAAGTGAAAAGCAATTTGTAGATTTCTTTAATGTTAGAGGAAGAAAAAATGCTTTAGCTAAAGTACTTAGTAACGTTTTAGGATTAGACGCTACTATGCAAAACATAACTAGTGATAAAGTTGTTGAAGAGATTTCTAAAGATAACCCAACTATTAAAGAACAGTTAGGTGAACAAGCTTTAAAAGATTTTGCATTATCTATAGGAAGAGGTACTGCATTTAAATTCTCAATGGCTGAATCTGTAGGCATGGAAGGTAGGCTAGCGGAAGACTACAACAAGTTACAACCAAATATTTTAGATCTTATAATCGACATGAACGTGTCTGATCCTATGTCAGTTAAATTAGCTGTGGATGTAGTGTTATCTGACGCTAAGTACGCTCCGTATAGAAGTGCAATTAAAAAGAATTTAACAAGATTTTTAAGACCTTACGCTAAAGCTGTTGACTCGCCTGGTGAAATTCAAATAGATATTAATGAGTACATAACTAGAGAGGTTGATAGAACTGAAGATGAAAGTATTCAAAGAATGTGGAATGCAAAGCCAATGGCACAAGCTTTTTCTAATCCAACAGATGTAGTACTTCAAAGAGAGTTTGACAATAGAACTATTCAACAAGAACTTTTAAATAAAGCAGGTTATGATAGTAACGGTAATCAAAACCCAGTTACAGAACAAGTTAAAATAGACCAAGCTGCTTTAGAAGTAAGATACATGGCTAGGATCCAATCTGGTGTAGAAGTAGTTTCAAAGAAAGCAAGAAATATGCTTTATCAAAATATTGGTTCGTTTAAAGCTGATTTCTTAAAACCTAATTTTGGATTCAAAGATTATAAAACTTTTAATGTAAAAGATAAAAACGGAAAATCTACTAGATATCTAGAATTTATAAGAGAAGATGGATCAAGTACTAAACCAGTGGTTTTTCCTACAAGTCCCTCTCAGAAAGTAGAACTTAACATGATAGATGGTTCTATGACTCAAGCGGAAATAGATTTTAGAGAAAGAACAGCAAGTGAAGCTTGGGATTTTGTTGTTGATAAATATAAAGCAGCAAAAGAAGTAGTAGAAAATGACAGTGCTGATGAGTTAAATATTGCTATGCTGATGGCAGGTATGGGTAGTATGATGAAAGGACCAATTAGAGCAGCCGCTCCTTTTAGATACCGACCTATTGACGCACCGTTTACAACTTTAAAAGATTCTGATGGAAATAAAAATTTCGAATACGAACATGGTATACCAGCTAAAATAGTTAACTTGTTAATTGCTGATGCGGTATTCAATCCTGACAGTGATGTTAATCTACAAAAACTAAAAGATTCATATGCGGTAGGTGCTATTCCTGTAGACATGAACGAAAACTTTAGCACGTTTTTTGGAGATAGAATGCAAGACACTTACAAGGTTGGTGACATTGCGCCTACAAGATGGTACAATGAATATACTAGAGGTAGAGCTGCTTACGCTGTAGAAGATGTTAGAACTAAAGAAATATTTGGAGAGAAAGAAGCTCAGTTGTGGAAAGAAGAACAGCAAGCTGCTAATGTTAATAAATTTTCTTTATCTAACGATGTTGTTGATATGGACGGGTTAAAACCAGATGAGATACTAAATTATGCAGCAACTATAGATAAGGCTTTACAAATAGCAAGAGATCCTAACGCGCCTGTTAAGAAGATTAGAGTATTTGATTTTGACGATACACTAGCCACTACAAAAAGTAATGTACTATATACTATGCCTGATGGTACCACTGGTAAATTAACTGCTGAAGAGTTTGCTAAGAAAGGAGATGAGATGGTAGCTCAAGGAGTTAAGTGGGATTTTTCAGAGTTTAATAAAGTAATGCAAGGTGGTAAAGGACCTTTACTTGGAGTTGCTAAATTAATTCAAGAAGCAAGAGGAACTAAAGACGTATTCGTACTCACAGCTAGATCTCAAGAAGCTGCACCAGCTATTAAAGAATTTTTAGATAGTGTTGGTTTGAAAATTCCTTTGAAAAATATTACAGGATTAGGTAATAGTTCTCCTTTCGCTAAATCTAGATGGGTTATAGAAAAAGCTGCGGATGGCTATAATGATTTCTATTTTGCTGATGACCATATGGGTAATGTTAAAGCTGTAGAAGACGCATTGTCAGTTATAGATGTTAAGTCAAAAGTACAGCAAGCTAAATTCAAATTCAGTGAAAGTGTTGATAGAGATTTTAACATTATTCTAGAACATTCGCTTGGTATAGAATGGTTCAAAGACTATAGCAAAGCTAAGGGAGAAATGTTAGGGAAACAAAATCAAAAAAGAAAAATACATCCTTACTCTGCAGAAGATTTTGAAGGGTTGATATATCCTTTACTAGGAAAAGGCAAAAGAGGAGATTCCAACTATAAGTGGTTTGAAGAACATTTATTTAAACCATTTTCAAGAGCAATGACTGATCTAGATTCTGCTAGAATAAATTTAATGGATGATTTTAGAGCTTTAAAGAAAACACTAATCGCTCCTAAAACAATTAAAAAAATAAACTCTACAGGATTTACTAACGAAAATAGTATTAGAGTTTTTGTTTGGGATAAATTAGGAAAGAGTGTACCTGGTTTAAGTAAAACTGATTTAGCTGAAATAAATAAAGAAATAGAAAATAATCCTGAATTAAAATTATTTGCTGAAGAGTTAATTAAAATAAACAAAGGTGAGTATAAAGAACCTGGTAAACATTGGTTAGCAGGAACAATTACTACAGATCTGTACGAAGGATTAAACACTATAAAAAGAGCAGAATATTTAAAACAGTGGAAGGAAAATGTAGACATAATATTTTCTGAGAAAAACTTAAATAAATTAGAATCTAAATTTGGTCCTAAATATATTGAAGCTTTAAAGAATTCTTTAGGAAGAATGGAATCTGGTTCTAACAGAGCGTTTAGTAATAATAGACTTACTAATCAGGTATTAGATTATTTAAACAATGCCCAAGGAGTTGTAATGTTTTTAAACATGAGATCAGCTTTGTTACAAGGTATATCAAATGTAAATTTCTTGAACTGGTCTTTTAATAATCCTCTTAAAGCTGGTGTTGCTTTTGGTAACATGCCACAATATTCTAAAGATTTTATAGAGTTGATGAACTCTGATTATTTAGTTAACAGAAGGGGTGGATTATCAATGGATATACATGCGGATGAGGTTGCAAATAGTGCTAAGACTTCTAAAAACAAAGCTAAAGCAATAGTTAGTTATATAATAGAAAAAGGATATACTCCCACTAAGTTTATGGATAGTTTTGCAATAGCTTCTGGTGGTGCTACTTTTTATAGAAATAGAATAAACGATTTAGTTAAAAAAGGATTAAGCGAAGAAGAAGCAAGAGCTAAAGCTTACCAGGAGTTTGTAGAAGTATCAGAAAAAAATCAGCAATCATCTAGACCAGATAAAATATCTTCTCAACAAGCTAGTACTTTAGGAAGATTAACATTGAACTGGGCTAATACTCAAATGCAGTATGTAAGAATACAAAAGAAAGCAATTCAAGATATAGCTAATAACAGAGGAGATTTTAAAACAAATGTTAGTAGAATAGTTTATTATGGAGTTGTACAAAACTTATGGTTTCAAATGGCTCACTCAGCTATGTTTGCATTAGCATTTGGAGAAGATGATGATGATCCTGTTTTTAAAGAAGATAAGATAGAGAGAACTGCAAATGGAGCTGCTGATAATATTCTAAGAGGATTAGGAATTGGAGGACATGTATTTTCTGTACTTAAAAATATGGGTATAAAAATATATAAAGAATCAGAAAAAGATCGACCGCGATATGCAGATCAGTTATGGGAATTATTTAAGTTGTCTCCAGTTATAAGTTCTAAAGTAAATAGACTTAAGCAAGCAGCATGGCAGTTTGATTCTAAAAAGAGAAGACAAGAAATGATTGACAAAGGATTTGCTTTAGATAATCCAGCTTATGAAGCAGGCGCTAAAGTAGTAAGTGCTGTAACAAATGTACCTGTAGATAGATTGTTAATTAAAATGCAAAACATAGGAGATGCATTATCAGAAGAAACAGATGCGTGGATGGATATAGCTTTATTATTAGGCTGGCCAAGATGGACTTTAGAAGCAAAGAAAAAAGAAACTTCAAACTGGGGACCTACAAAAGAGAAAAAGAAAGATAGTTGGGGACCTAGTGGATACAAAAAAGAAAAATCATGGGGTCCACAAAAGTAGCATTAGTAACACCAACTAGAGGAGATAGACCTTTATTTAAAGATCAGTATTGGAATATAATAAAAAATCAAACTAGAAAGCCTGATGAAGTTATAGTTGTAGATTATCCTCCTATTAATGATAAAAAAGATTTGTCAGCTAGATACAAGAAAGGTATTAAAGAAGCGGAGGAGAAAGGTTGTAATGTAGTTTTATTATGGGAAGATGATGATTGGTATCACCCGCAATATATTGAATGGATCTTGGATCAGTGGGAAAAAAATAAACAACCAGATATATTAGGTGTAGAAGAAACATATTATTATCATATAAAAGTAAATAAATTTAAACATTTAGTACATGGTGGTCGGTCTTCTGCATTTTGCTGTTTACTAAAACTACCTTATAAATATAGTTACCCTCATGATGAAAACATTTGGTTTGATTTACACCTATTTAAGAATCATGCTAAGAAACATTTGAAAGTTAAAACAATTAAATTTGATGATAAAGTATATGCTATAGGTATAAAACATGGTACAGGTGTAACAGGAGGAGTAGGACATAAAATAAAGTTTCCTTGGGATAAAAAAGATGGTTTACAATGGTTAAATCAAAACTGTAGTGATAATGAGATTTATCAACAAATTGCTAAAAAAATATAAATGAAAAAGAAATGTTGGAAAGGCTATGTGGCTAAAGGTAAAAAGAAATCACCTAGTGGAAAGAAGGTTAATGGTAAAATAAAAATGGTTAACAACTGCGTAAAGAAAAAGTAATGGCTAAAAAAAGTGTTAATGCTAGATATGAAAAGCGTAATAAAAAAATGCGTTCAGATCATAAAAAAGAAACAGGTAAGACGTTAGGTAAGAGACAAACATCTGGTACAGGTAGTAGAAGAGTTTCTTTTGCTTGTCGATTTGCAGGTATGGCAGGTGGAATGACTAAACCTAATGGAGAGCCTACTAATTTAAGAATGGCTTTGAAAAAATGGGGGTTTAGTAGTAAAGGTGAAGCTAGAAAGTTTTGTAACAAACATAAAAAGAAAAAATGAAATATTTATCAACTTTAATATTTACGTTTTTAATATTAATAGGATATTCTCAATGTGATAATGGTACAAACTATTATCCATCGTTCATCTATACACCGGTAGAAGACGTTTGGGATTATGCTTCATCTTGTAATTGGGCTGGAGAAGTTATACAACTTAATGTAAAAGCAGGGGATACGTATGAGTTTTCTACATGTGATCAATATGGATTTACTCAAGCTGATTATGACACGCAAATAACTCTATTAGACGGATTAGGTAATTTATTAGATTTTAATGACGATTATGGTGGATGTGCAGGATATACATCTTACCTTAGATGGGTTGCTCCTTACAGTGGTACAGTTTACTTACACTTAAATGAATATTACTGTTTGACTAACTTTACATGCACTACAGTCATGATATATCGAACACCATCATTTGCTTTACCTATAGAGCTAATATCATTTACTGGTGAAATATTAGGAGGAGATATACATCCTGTAGTGATGATTAACTGGGAGGTTGCTTCTCAAGTTAATAACGATTACTATGAAGTACAGAGAAGTATAGATGTTGAAACTTGGAATACAATAAACACTGTGACAGGAGCCGGTAATAATAACACCCAAATGTCATACTCTATTTTAGATGACAATCCACTACATGGAGTTTCTTATTATCGTCTGAAACAAACTGATTATGACGGACAGACAGAATCGTTTAATCCTATATCAATTATAATCAGTTCAGAAGAAAAGATAGTTGATAAAGTTATAAATTTTATGGGACAAGAGGTTGATAATAAATATAAAGGAATGGTATTAGAAATATACCAAGACGGAACATATGTAAAAAAATACTATGAATAAGGAACAAAAATAATGGGCACCATACCCAAAGTTCCTGTAACCAAAAAGGGGATCTCAATACGAGGTCCCCTTTTTTATTTGTAAAAACTAGCGTTTTTAATATACTTATAATATTTAGTATTTCTAATATCTGTTAACTTATCTTTTTCCCATAGCCAATTTATTTCTTTTCCACCTTTATAATGTATACCATGACCTTTTAAAGTTACACCAGCATCCCATGCTTTTTTTCTTCTAGCATAGGTCTCGTCTCTTTCTTCTTTAGTTTTAGTACATCCATAATTAGGCATTACTCCGTTAAGTTTGTATATTTTATCTTGTGCACTAATTCTAACGGCATCTCCATAGTAATCAAAATTAGAATCATACTTATGTATCATCATTAAACTTCTTAAACTTTGGAAATAAAAATATGTAGCAAAAGGATTAGAACGTTCTTCTCCAGTATTACATAACATTAAATAATCTATAGTAGCTAAATTATAACCTTCTTTATTGATCTCTTCTAGTTTTTTACCTAAACTTCCATCTATTATAGGAAATAAATCACATCCATTATATATTGCCCAATCAGGTTTTTCTTTGTGAACTGTTTTTACCATTTCTTTTTGTAAGGCTTTCAAGTAAAACATTCCATCTGTATCAAATCTATGAGATTTAATATTGTTATCTTGTAACCATTCCCAACTTCCATCATTAGACATGTTATCTATTACGTATAAATCTAGATCATTGTCTATGCAGTATTGTAATTTGTAAGGAAGAAATTTAATTTCATTATAAATAGTAAGTATACATAATGTTCTCATATTTTATCTCCTTTATATAAAAATATTTTTTGTTTTCCAAATTGATGAACATTAAGTAAATTTAAGTTTAACAATTTGTTATATCTGTTTTCTACTTCATTAGTATCATTAAAAAATCTTACATGTCCTTTAGCGTTGTAACTTGGTACACTAAATATTATTGTAGATCCTTTACTCATCTTACTTATTATTTCTAAGTCCCATTCTATGTGTTCTAAAAACTCAAAAGCAGTAAAGAAATTACCTTTGTCTTTTATGTTGCTATTTTTTAAATCTTCAACATGAAAAGTAGTATTTTTATTTTCTGAATTTCGCTTTTTAGCTTGTGCAATAGCTTCATTAGAAAAGTCATAAGCGTTAATTGTTATATTAGATTTACTAAACAAACTTGAAAAATGACCAGGTCCACAACCTAGGTCTACTATATTATTGATTTTATGTTTTATTATATAATCATGAGCTATTTTCCAATTTGGATAATAAAATTTAACTTCTTCAGCTGGAAGTAGGTATACAGATCCAGCTCCCCCAGACCTGTATACTTCATCGTAATATTCTTTTGATTCTTCCATTTGTTAATTAATTTCACAAGCTCCACCAGCACAAGCTAATTCACCTGATAGATCTGTTTCATCTGTTGTTTCTACTATCTTACTAAGATCAACTTGGTTTAACGACTCCATCATTGTTTCATATTGAGCTTTATCAATATCTTCAAACGGGGCTTGAGTATAAGTACCACCATTATAAGGTAACACCGACAAACCGTTGTAATGTTCTCTGTTATCCCACATCCATTCACCTGCTGGTTCCCACTCTTCTTGCTTCAAACTTATTGTTGCTGAAACATTGTGAGTGTTAGATCCTTTTCTGTGGCCTGGTTTAACCCACTCAGTAGCTATCTTTTTAACTCTTTCTAACAATTGGAAAGGTGATTCAGTCCTAAGTATAGCACCTTCAGGAGCTTTCTGTGGAATAGATATTACAGCAGTGTCGTGTGGCCTGAAATATTCATCTTCTATTAGTTCTGGGTGGTATGTATTTAAATAACTATATATAGCTTCGTTTTTACCAACCCTAATCCTACGGACATAATAATCATTATGCCATGCATGAATACCAGATGATGTTCCTAACGCCAGAGATGTCGTCCCAGCAGGCTTCACGGTTGTGCATCGTGCAGCTTTATTAATTCCAATCAGCTTCGCGACCCTTGTGTTTTCCCTTTTTACAACTTGAGCGGCTTTCTCCATGTCGTATCCTAACACCGTTCCACTCCCGATCCCCGTCATGCTCACCCCAATCAGTGCGTCTTTTTCGGTTGTCTCTTGCCATACTTCTCTTAAATAGTGAAAGTCAGTGTAGCCAGCTTGTAACGTTCCGATAAACGCAGCAGCTTTAACTCTATTGTTTAGATCTTCTTGTGATTCAAGATCTGAAACATTAACTTCACATAAGTTACAAAATTGATAAGGTCTTAATGCTATTTCACAGCACGGATTTGTACCCCAGTCCTTATCATTGTTAAAATAAATGCCAGGTTCACCAGCACCACTTTTTTCTACGCGTTCCCATAAATTCATAAAGTAATCTTTAGTGATTTTATGTCGCATTAAACATGCAGAGTTATTAGCTCTACCTCTTTGTGGGTTTGTCTCCCACCAATCTCCAGATTTACAAGATATCATCTCGTGATCATCAGCAGAGAATAAAGATATTAACGCTGCTCTTCTGATACCACCTGCTAATACAGCATCTGCTATATGGCAAACAATATCATGAACTTCTACAGTCGTCAACTGATCTCCATCTTCTTTTGATTGTAATATTCCTTTAAGTTTTACTAAACATTCTTTTAAAGGCTGTGGGCCAGGAGCTTTACCTCCTGACGTCACTAGCTGAGCACCTTTAGGTCTTATGTCTGAGTAATCGAAACTAATTCTTGACGATCTTCGATCACCCATATAAGACTTCATTAACACTTTAATTGCATCAGCCCAACCTTCAATTGAATCACCAATTAAAAATCTTCTCCTACGTTTTTCATAAGGTTTATTTATAGGAGGTAATTTACTTACATGGTGATTCTGAACAGAGTAGCCTACACCGGTTCCTCCCAGAAGTAAAAACATTACTTCGTGGAAAGAATCTACATGGTCAATAGGGAGATAAGCGCAGTTGTATACTCTGTTAGGAGATATCTCAATTGGCTTACCGCCGAATTGTAAACTACGCATACTTGGTAAAACCTTCTTTTCATATACTAATTTATAAACATCATTTATTTGAGCCGCTAATTGCGGGTATGTTTTAATATGCATTGCTTTATTCCTATCCACCAGTTCTTCCCAGGTTTCTCTTCGTTGAGCTTCAGGTAAATATTTAGCATATTTCATATGTACTGTGATATTAGATAAGATTTCACTTGCTAGTTCCATTCTGTTCTGCTTTATTTTTTTCTTTTACATTTTCCTCCATCTCATTTTTTAATTTTTCGATGGCGTCTTCGTATCCGGGCATAAGTTTTAATGTTTCTAATGTCCCAACACCAAGTTCTCTAAGATGAGTTAACTCTTGTAATACATGTTGCATTAACCGAGTTAAAGACTCAATCTTGTTTTTCATTTCCAGTAATGTCTGTTCTTTCATGGTATATGTTTATACACAAATCAACTAAGGGTAAGTAAAACACATGGGAGGTTTTTCCGCCAATTTGGCCTCCATAAGTTCTCATTCCGATTAATAAACCTGGATATAAACCTATACTTAAATCCCAATTCCTCATTTGTATTGTTTTTCAAATTCTATTAATTCTCTATATTTCAAATATCCTTTCTGTTCAATACTCCATTTAATAAACTTATCAACTTGTCTATTTTTATATTGTATCCTAGCTACTGCTTTTTTCTGGAGAGGATTAGTTCTATAGTTATGTCGCACTCTTTTTGATTTTGTGGTTTATAAATTGTAAAACCAGGCAAATACATTTGAACATATCTTTTAAACAGCTTCCATCTTATTGGAAAAGATTCATTAGGTCTTCCTTTACACTCGATTATAAAGTCTTTACCTACGAAATCTGGAGTATACTTTATTCCTAAAATATTTTTATCTCCTCTGTTTTTATATTCTCCTTTGCTATTTGCACATCTCTCATATACATCACTTTGAAATTTAAAAGTGTGTATTAGTTCATACGTTTCTCCCTCGTATGTGGCTTTTATGTTAGCTGCTTTTAAAGCTTTATACATGTAAGCTTCTAGCCCAGAGGCAAAAGTAAGACCATCAACGACGGTCTTCTTTGCTCTAACTGGTCCTTTTTTCTTCTTTTTACCCCGCCACATCTGAAACGTAATAAGGAATTCCCACCCCATCTCCCACTTTGTCTTTAGCTTCGTTCAATTCATCTTTAGCAGCTTGAATATATAATATTGCATCCATCAGTTCTTCTTGAACATCGTTAAGATATCCGGCTAGATCTTTATGTCCACCAGTTCTTTCATCATGTAATGTTCTACCATACTTAGCAAAACCAACATCTGATCTTGATACAAACTTATCTACTACTCTTTCAACCACTGGGTCTCTAAATTTAATTGTCTTCTTTTTCATCTTTATCATCTTTAATCCACATAAATATCGCGAACAATCCTAGTAAAAACATTGCTCCGAACATTAAATACATTTGAGTAAATGCTGCTATTGGCTCACCCATTTTTTACAAATGTTCCGTTAACCATTTTACCTTTACGGTTTTTGATCTCATCGTAAGCAGTATCAATACAAGTTTCAATTGATGTTCCACCTAACATGGCCATATTAGTTAATACTACGACCATATCGCCTATAGCATCCATAAACTCCATATCATCTTCTTTGAGTATAGCTCTACCTAATTCACCAGCTTCTTCCATCAGTTTACAGAACTGAGTTTTAGTATCACCTTTGTCATATAACCCTCTTTCATCAGCCCAATCCCTGATCTTTTGAAACCTATCAGTTTCTTTAACTTCTAAGTCTTGATAAGTTTCACGTAGGTTTACCGATTGTGAATGTGATATTAATTCTGCCTTCATTGCTTCTATATGTTCTAACGCTTTATCAGCAGCTTCCCTAGCATTGACCTTGGCTTGTTTAAGGTTTTTGTTAATGAACTTTTCAAAGAAAGCTTTGTTATAAATATAGCTACGCTTCGTATCATACATCGATGATTTAGCGTTATCGACAATCCAATTGACTGTCTCTCTGTCTAACTCGAATTTACCAAAAACAGTTTCCCATGTTGTACCTAAATTATCAACTAAGTTACCCTTAAGTTTGTTTAACGGGTATGGAAATGTTGATGTCATTTCTGTTGCGTTTATCTTCATATCTTTACTTAAATTTTTATATTCTACTCTGTCAATCTTATAGCCATAAGACTGTTGAAGTTCTATCTCACGTTTTGATATATAATCTATATCGTCACTGTGATCAAGAACTTCATATTCGTCTGGAAAATATCCCTGTTGTTTTGTTACCCTATTATTAAGATCACGTGTGACCCCAATCTTTTTACCCGGTATGTGGTATAAATAATACATTATTTTATCCATAATAATTTGCCTTTCTTTGTAGTAAGCCATTCTTGTTTAAATCTCTTTCATACAAATGTAAATTGTGTGCAAAATGGAAATATGAACCGATCTCATATCCTGTCCTCTCTGCAACAACCTTCATCAGTTCTGAAAAACAATATTGATCGTTACAGAAACCGAACCAGAGATCATTAGATCGCATCGTCACACACATCTGCAGTCTATTATTTACAACTGTAAATTGAACCGCGTATGTACATGGAGTATCTTTACGATACTTATTTATTTCCTTACCATCATATATTGATATTGCAGCTTTCCTAGTGTTAGGATTATCTTTTAATTGCTGTACAACTTTATCTAGTTGATGAGCTCGTTCCCATTGATAACCATAATTAGAGTTAACTAATTTTTTAGGTCCTAAAGCCATACGTTCCCATATAGCAGGTACTTTACCGTATAACTCACCTAGCTTATCAACTGAATCATCACCTGATAAGTACCATTCCCATTCAGCTTCTGCATACTTTAAATTCCAATCCCTGTACCAAGTGTCTATGTGGTTATCTGCGGGATTATTTATATAGAATCCTACATTGAACATAGCTTTAGTACCATCAAAACCAACTCCGTGTTGATCTATAAGATTGTAATAGTATTCAAATGCTTTTTCTGCGTTTTTAAAATTTTCCATTTAATTATATTTATCGTAGTAAAACCTGTATAGTTCAAACATCTTATCGTAAAGATCATCTGGACCATATTCTTTTGGACTAGTTGTTTTCTTTCCGTTAGCTGTAACTTCTAGCACCCAACTTTTACATTGAAAACCAGCTACAGTTGCTAAAGCTCCTATAGTAACACCATGGTTAATACACCAACTATAAGCTTCTAAATTCTTAGGATCTCCCCAGTCTGGAGGTTTACATACTGTTCCTTTATTTGCTAGGTTTATTCCCATGGCATTTTATCTTCTAATTCAGGTTTAATTTCTGGTATGAAGCAACCTGATTTGTGTTCCCATGTAAAGAAAGCTTCTCCTTGGTTTTCACCTAAGTTTTGGAACTTAACTTTAAGAACTTTAACTTTAGTTGTTTTCTGTTCATAGTCTCTATGTACTAACAACCCGTGATAACTTGCATCGTACCATTCGCCACCACCTTTAATGTTATACATTGTTGGCTCTTCAATTTTACCATCATTGTTCTTATACATTTTAGTTGGATGAGCTACAATAAATACTAACACATCATACTTCTTAGCAAATATCTCTATCTTAGTTAAGTACTCCATAGTATAACGATTAACATCCTCAGTTTGGCAATCAACATCTCTTACTTTATTGTAAGGATCTATTACTAAACATTTGATACCTTTTCGTTTTACTAGCTCAGCACCTTTACGTAACACAGACTCTAACGTATATCTCTCCATATCTATGAAAAAGAAGTTATCATTTATATGATCTGCTACTTCATTCCATTTAGCTTTACCTATATCAAACTTACTAGGCATATCACCCCATACTTTACGCATTAGCTTGTGAGCATGCAGATAAGTAGGATGATTTTCAGGAGATGCAAACGCAGTTTTCCAACCATAGTTTTGGTTATAGCCTACAACCATTTGATCCACCCAATCAGATTTACCTGAAGATGGAATACCGGTTACAGTTATAAACTGACCTGTATATGTACTAAATATATCATCAAAGTTTTCTAAACCTATTTGAAACCCAGGTTTAAACCCGTTTTCAACAAAATCAGTTATATCATCTTCAATGTCTCTAAACGT
>Ga0098060_1000106_pt1 | contig 39436 bp, 50 predicted proteins | sample 21_taG_FD_77063 | JGI IMG/M metagenome (GOLD analysis project Ga0098060, IMG submission 77063) | Marine viral communities from the Subarctic Pacific Ocean - 21_ETSP_OMZ_AT15319 metaG | ecosystem: Environmental > Aquatic > Marine > Oceanic | place: Pacific Ocean | collected 2015-01-19 | reverse complement strand
TTATACATTGTGTATTTAACTGTTAATTCCTCACCCTTTTTAATTAATCTATTCGTGATTAAATTAGTTTCCTCATAATATAAACAATCTTCTTTTTCTTTTATACAATTTGGTTTATTACTATGATTAATAAATCCTCCTAATGGTGTTCTTATAACATGATTAAATTCAGTTATATGATGCATCACACCTAAGTTAATATTTTTCTTTATATCTTTAGTTGCAAATATACCTAAGCCATCAATATCAGATTTTTGTATTGTTAAATTATTTGGTAGTGGTTTATATTTTTTTGTTTTCATATATCCTTTATTTATGAGCCTTTTTAGCAGGTTGCTCAGCTGCTTCGGTTTACTAGTACTGATGTAGGCTAGAGAGGATAGTGCCTATTACTCATCCTTGTACCATTGTCTGTTAGCTGTTGCCTTAAAGGTCTTACATGCAGTTCTAACTTCTAACCGAAATCGGTTTATATCACTTCTTTAAAAGCTAAATTATCTTCATTATAATTTAACCTTCCAGTGTCATTATTGTAAGTCGCTTGACCACAATGACCAGTATCTCCAGTAAATCTAGATTTTAACACAGCAAACTTTACTATATTCCTATCTGATTTTTCTGTAGCCATCATGTTTCTTGCAAAAGTTACAATATCAAAACTTATTTGTTTTATACTTCCAGATCCTTTTATATCATCTAAACTAGCCATACGACCTTCTTCAAATGATTTACTATCTCCAGAACTTTTTCTTAGATGTGATATTAACGTTAAATGTATATTATATCTTTTAACTATTTTTAATAATGAACTCATAACTTTATCTACAGCTTCGTTACCAGTTTTACCTTCAGCACCTTCACTTACAGCTATAGTTATGTGATCAAGTATTAAATACTTACATCCTAAAGCAGATAAATATTCTATACGATCAAGTAAAGAACTATCACCTACAGATCCTTGATGATCTAAAAGAATTAATCTCTCATCACCAAACACTTTTTCATAACCTTTACGTGCTTCCTCTTCAGTTACATCTTTTGGAAATCTAATATTTTTATTAATAGACATACCAATTAATCTTGTAGCAGTATCACCTATAGATTCTTCTAAAGATATTAAACCTATTTTATCTTCTGTTTTTTCTAATAAATTTAATATGTTTTCTTTAACAACAGTAGATTTACCAGAACCAGTTCCTGAAGTAAATAATGTAATTTCACCTAATCTAAGACCTAATAATTTTGAATTTAATCCTTGAAGACAATCAGGGTAAGGTACGGACTCAGTGTTAGTACGTTCTTTAAATGCTTTCCATACTTTTTCACCAGATACAAAACTATCGGGTTTATATGCTTTACTTGACCATACATCTTGAAGGTAATTATCACCTAATCTTTTTTCTAAAGCTTCATTAGCATCTTTATGTATAGAGTTTACTATATAAGCTTTACCTGGTTTAATTATATGTGCTACATCTTTAGATGCTTCAATACCATATTCGTCATTATCAAATGCTAAAAACACTTTTTCGTATTTATTTATAAAATCTAAATTAGATGCAATATTGCGTCTGGCACTTTGAGCACCGTTAACAATACTGACTACATCAAATTGTGCTTTAGATGAACTTAACATTTCTAGTATTGAAAGTGCATCAACTTCACCTTCTGTTATGCATAAATTTTTTCTTTTACCACAATTAACTTGATTAAATAGATCAGGAACTTCAGCTTTACCTACAACTCTAAAATCTTTAGTAGCTACAATTCTTTTTTTATAAGCCTTAATTTTTTTATTAACTGTTATAGGATAATAGTGAGAGATAATATTTCTATTCTCATCATACTCAACTTTAACACCAGAATTATACAATATCTTTTTAGATATACCCCTAAAAGTATCTACAGGAAGTTCTGAAATTTCATCTAAATTTAAAGATGTTTGAACAATGTTAAATTGTAATTCAGTATCTTGTGTATCTTTAGGTTGTGTTTTCTTACAAGAAAAACAAAAAGCAGATCCATCAGAATATACCGCATTGGCATCTGATGATCCGCAAGCTTCACAATTAGTGTGCTTTATAAAGTTAGTATTCTTACCCATATTATATTACCTCTCATTTATTATTAACAATTATATCTTTTACTAATCCATTTACTAAATCTAATTAAGTCTTCATTATCAGCATTGCTCATCATTTTATTAGCTAACATACAAACCCATTCTACATTACCCTTAACATATCCTAGTCTAGGATTTATTCTATCTAATGTAGGACTATATTTATTACCACCTACAAGACCTTGAGATGGTTTCATTTCATAACCTAATATAGGACATTTACGATCTTTAGGAAAAATAGATTTTAAATAATCTAAATCTATATTAAAATTTAAATTATTTCTTTTAACTCTATCTTTACAATGATTAAGTGATCTGCTGCATATACCTGATATAGATCTATAATATTTTAAACTACTTTCACGTTTAGACATTATTTATAAACCTCTTCCAATAATCTATATTCCAATCAGAATTATCTTTAAAATCTTTAATTAAAAATAACATTTTACCCATATAATTTAACCTATCTTCATAATCATCAGGATGATGTTTCTTATAAGTTTTAATTATAGAATCAAATTGTTCTTTTAAATTTTTATTTTTTAATATTTTACTAGCTTTAATAATACCTATACCTTGTATCCCTGGTATATTATCTACACTATCACCTGTTAATAATTGTGTGTGTAAAAATTCACATGATTCAAATTTAGATATAGGTTTTATATATTTATGCATTAAACTATAAAACATACCCCCAATCATTTGCCAATCTTTATCAACAGTTATTAATATGTAAGGTTGTCCGTTTTTTAAATATCTAGTAGCTTCTACTGAAGCGGTATCATCAGCCTCAAACAAATTTACAGTAGTAGGTTTATATTTTTTTGTAACATAATCTTTACATATTATAAAATTTTCAGGTTTATCTTTACGTTTACCTTTGTAATTAATAAATTGTTGATTTAATTTCTTTCTAAAATTACCATGACCCGATACATGCAATGAGTATTCATCACATTGTATTTCGTCTTTTACTTCTTTATAAATATTGTCAAAAGTTTTAGTAACATCTAAATTATCTTTTATAGATTTATGACATGCTCTATAGATTAAAACATCTCCATCAACAATACCTATCATTTTAATGGGTTTCATACCATGACCTTCCCTCTTTTGCATCAGAATCCATTTGTATATTTAATTCTAATTTTTTAGTAATATAGTCTCCAAAACTATAGTTTAATATTTCTTTAACTCTTTTTACATCTTCTTTTTTAGTTTGAACTTGAACTTCATCATGTATTAAACCTAACATATCAACTTCAATATTCTCATCTTTAAACATTTTAAAAGCATTAACTACAGCACTTTTTACTGTAATAGCTTCAAAAGCTTGTAGTAAATAATTAAGTAATTTAAAACTAGATTCAGCATATATCTTCCTACCATCTAGTGCAGGTATAAAACCTAAACTATCTTTATTTTGAGTAGTGTAAAAAAACGTATTTAATTTTTTTAATAACTCTTTTAATCCTGGTAGTGCAGAATATAATTTTTCTTTTACTTCTTTACCTTTTTCTAAATCTTCAACACCAGTGACCATTTTACCTAACTTAGCAAAACCAGCACCAAATACTGTAGCGTAAAGTAGGCCCTTGGCTAAGGGTCTTGATACACCTATAGTGTCAGCGTTGTGTTGATGTATATCACCGTTTAAAACATGATCATTAACTTCTTTATTATTTAAATAATGACATAATGCTCTAATTTGATTTCCTGAACTATCACAACCAATCATTATTTTACCATCTTGATCATCAGCCATAAATAATTCACGCATTTCCTTACCGAAAAACGCATTAACACTTGGTACATTAACAATCTTAGAATGTCTTTGTCTAAATGTTGGTGTTCCAATATTAAAAGCTTCAACATAAACTCTATTATTATTTGCTTCAGCTAATTCAATCCAACCTTTAAGTACAGAATGTCTAGATCTTAATTGATAATATTTTAAAACCTTTTGCCCTATATCACCTTGAATTGTGTGAAGAGTATCTTCTGTTATTTTAGGTTCCCCTTTAGGTGTAAATTGACTTGGCTTCCATCCATTTTCAAGCAACATTCCTCTAACCTGTTGCATGTTTCCTAGGTCAGCTTCAATTATATCATAACGTTGAAACCTTTTATTAGGTTCCCATAAATGTGTATCAGTAGGTTTAATTTCTTTACCTAAATATTTAGATAACATTTTACAAGTAACAACAGAAAAGTTACCGTTCTGTAAATAACGTGCTTTTTTAGGTTCTTTGTCTATCATAACTTTACGAGGTTTTAATGTAGGATTAATCTCATCCTCAATAATTTTCATCTCGTTAGTTAAATATTCATAATGGCTTTTGGCTAAAGGTGTATTAAATTTCCATTTATTCATAACTTGAGTAGAACAAAGTTCAGCAATAGCATGTTCAGTTCTTAAAGCCTCTTTAAATGCAGGTCTATTTTTAATTAATGTTTGTGCCTCACTAATTAAATATTTAAAAACCTTTTCATTTAAATTAACATCCTGCAATGCATACGTTTTCATCTCTTCAGAATATTTAGTAAAATCAGGACTATCGCCTTTAGCATCTCTAAGTATTTTACCAAAATTAGCTAAAGAATGTTTACCCTCTCTTCTAAAATTATTCATTTGAGATAATATCATTGTATCTATAAATTTAATATTTTTAGGTTTCCACCCTAATAATTTGTGCATCACAACATTATCATATGCGATTCCATTATGAGCAATTACAGTATCAAAAGTATTTAAATAAGGAACTAATTCATTTAAAGGTTTTGAATCAGGATCATAATCTGAAAAAGTAATTATCTCACCAGTATCTATGTCTTTAGTGACAGCTATCCATATTTTAGAAACTGTATCTATCAAGCCATCTGTCTCCAAATCATATATTACTCTTTTCATTTTATATCCTTTTTATATTTTACTTTTAAAAAAATTAAAAACCTTACCATATAAAGCTTCTTCAGATCCGCTATTATCAAATACGTATCTAAATACATGATCATCTAAAGCGTGTTCAGATTTATGACTATCACCATTATAATTTGGTCTTTTAACTGCAATCATTAAACCATGTTTTTGAACCATACTTACTTCGTTTGGAAATCTGACATCAGTTATAACAACATGTTTTTTCTTTTTTAAATATTGATTTTCTAATAATTTTACCCACACGTCTTCATGTAAATTTTCTCTAAATGACATACCTATTTTTTGTAGCATATCTCTAGGTGATAAATTAAACCACTCAGGCATTTGTAATTCTCTAAATATTCTCTCTCCACCATCTCCCGAAAGTATATTTTTATCTATACGAAATGTGTGATGTACTAAATCTTTTATAGGTTGAGCAAAACTCATTTTTTCAAAATTATAATGATCAACTAAAACCTTACCTATTGTGTCTTTACCTGATCCTTTATAACCAGCTATTCCTACAATCATTTTATTCTCCTTCGTTATAATAAAAATAATTTATTTTATCTTTTTCCATACAAGTATGTGCAAATACTGCTCTATTTTTATAAGTGTAATGGCCCCATACTTGACCATTGCCTGGTTTATAATTAGGGTTATCTTTCCAAATAATAATTTTCATAAATACATCTTCACAAGAATCACCTGGGTTTACTTTTACAGGTATCTCTATTTTATTAAGACCTGATAACCATAATATTAATATAATTGTTTTCATAATTTATTTTCTACCATAAAATTTAGTATTAGTTTTATTTTTACTAAATAAATACCAAGCAAAATTATCTGTACTAGACATTTTACTATTTTGTATCCATTTAACTCTACCTATAGAAATTATTATTCTACAATTATCAAGATACTTACTAAAATATTTATTGTGCATATAATCAGCAGGTAATAATAACCATGTATCAGCTGTGTTTATAAAATGATCTAATAAAGGTAATAATAATTTTTTATGAAACGGTGGATTAGTAATAAACATAGATGCTTTATTAATATCTAGAGCATCTTTTTTTTTAACTAATTTATTTTGTGGTTCTATATCAAAAGCTTTTTGACATATATGACCGTGTTTTATTAAATGATTAGCTAAAGCATAATTACCCGCACAAGGTTCTATGAATTTTGTTTTAGGCTTTAGGCATTCTAATAAAGGTAAAACCGCTTCATATGGTGTAGGATAAAAATCTCTAGGATTTCTATCAAATTTTTTAGTATATTTACTCATTGAATTACTTCAATCTTATCAATGGTATACATATAATTACATGCAAAATAAGGTCTTAACTCTTCTGCTATATTATTTTCATCCATTATAATTTCTTTTTCTTCTTTAGTTAAAATAGTTAAGTCAAATATATGACCAACTTTAATAACTAAATCTACTTTATCAGTTTCAGAGTTAACTAATAAAACTCTTTTATTTTCTACAGGTATATAATAACCCTTAAGTGCATTCTTCTTAGTGCCGTCTTTTATTTGTTTAATGTATTTTGGATCTACATTAAAACTATAAATTTTATCTTTCATTAAGAACCCTTTAGTTAAGGCGGGGCCGTTAAGCCCCACCAAAATAATTATATTACGTCTGTATCAGAATCAATTGCTTTAAACTCTAAAGAGTCTCCACCTTGATATTCTTTAAGATCAGTAACCTGGACAGCAAGTAATTGTACAGAAATACCTTTCTTACCCATATACTCATATGGCTTTAGGCGTACTTGTACATTACCTCTACTGCCATTTCCTATTACATTTGTGTTAGTTATTGGCTGTAACAATTTATCAACTACCGCTGGTGGTTTAGTAGAATTTTTACCATCCGCATCTTGATAAATTTTCTTTTTAAGAGTTGCAGAATAAACTACTCCACCATTCTCTTCTACAGGTTTTACATTGATACCTGCCTTCTTCCATGTTTCAGCATCAGATTTATTATCTGTTTTAACAGTGCATGAATATTGAGGTGATTTTTTATCAAACCCCAAATCAGGATTAGCTGCATCAAACTTAACCCAACTTATATCTACATTATTAAGTAACATATTATTTTCTCCTTTGTATTATTTTTGTCTTCTACCTTGACGATTATATTTTTTAAACATTCGCTTCTCATCTTTACTTTTAGATTTCTTATGAACCCTTACTCGCTTTTTAGGCTTTTGGCGTTCAACAAATGTTGTAAACTTTTTCTTAGCCATATATCTTAACCCTCTTTAGTTTTAGGTTTTTTATCCTCATATTTACATTCACCATCACATGGCCCACAATTGATACATAAACAATTACAAGCAAATTGATCAGGTGCAGTTGTGTTCTTACAATCTTCACATCTCATATCGGATCTAGACATAACTTCCTCCTTAGCCTTTTTATAAAATTTTGGATGTCTCCATACAAACGTCATAAAATACCTTACCTCCAGATTATTAGATCAAGGCTTATATTGGAGGATTAATACAAGCCCTGATAAAAACATTGATTGTGTTTCTGTAAGGGAACCTTATTAGAATTACATTAACTTTTGGAGGTAATATATGGAAATAATATTAGATATTAACTTATTAGAATCACTGCTTTTATTGGGTATTTTAAAAAGGTGCCCTTACAGAAGAAAACAAAAAAATAAAAAAGAACTCCCCTAAGGCTATAGGCTTTAGGCCCTAATATATCCATAAATAATATATCTATAGATCAATATACCAATATATCTATAATCATTAAAAGAGAGCCTTCTATGGCCTTTTAAAGTATATGTTATTGTGTTCTTTTAATCCCAGGACAGATCAAAATAGTGCCATTGTACATAGTTGTCGCACCCTTCTAAAAAGGTAATAAACTTCTTGTAAAAACTATTTTAATCATTATATTGATTTTATTACTGGTTCAGGATCCATTAATTAAAAAACATAAAAATCCAGCGGGTACATTAAAATACCAGTGACATGGGGCTACACCGCAAGCTTAAGGCTTTAGGGATCTAATAATTCCGTTTCGGCTTTGGGCCGAGTTACAATCCGAGCAGTAGGTTTAATCTGCTAAGCCCAATACCCGCTACGTTCTAAATAGATCTTTGTGTTCTTTGATAACATAAATATTAATTTGTGTTTTTAAAAAACATTTTGGAGGATATAATGATTAAAATAAATATGACTAAACAAGATTATAACAAAATCAAATTTAAAAATCATCACGATCAGTTAAGACTTATCAGACATGATTACAGTAACTATGATTCTGTTATTAATGACGACAACTGGGAATATGTAACTAATAAATTTGTAAACGAGATTACAATACACTTTCCTGTTTTAATAAATGCTGCGAAGCAATGGGCTTCGTATAAGTTAACTAACTACGTAAGATAATTAACCTGGAGGATATAATATGGCTACTAAATTAGCAAAAAACGGTGAGTACTTAGAATACGTTACAATAAGACCAGTTGGTGGTTTATCAATTAATCAGATTGCAACAGCAATTCTATTTTATCATTCTGATACTTATGATTATAAAACTGGTAAAACAGATAAACATAATATTAGACAATTCTTTTACAAATATAATACCTGGAATAAAATTATGGGTAGAGTAAAAGATGTAATTTACGAAGAAGGTATGAGTAGATTAGATTATGCTTGGGAAAATATTGAGAATTATGAAACTCAATTGGAAAATGTTAAACTTCAAATTAAAGATAGATATAATTCTTTAATTGGAACTAAAAAGGAGGAAAATAAATAATGTCAAAAAAACTATTTAATAGAATAAATTATGTGCAATCTGCTTTAAAACAAGATGCACACAATCAACCAGATAGATCATTAAAAGATTTTAACGAATTAGTTACTTTGATTGGTGATCAATTTGAAGATATGACTACGTTTAATATTAAACAGGAGGTAATTAATGTCAGACAATCTTAAATTAACTATATATGCTATTATCATAATAATATTAGGTAATGGTTTAGCTAACTATAACTATGGAGGATAACTATGAATGATAAATCACTTTACGAACCAAGACTTGTAATGAAACCAAGTAAGGTTTCTAAAAAACTAGAAAAAGATATACAATTGTTTTTAGTTAAACAAACTGTACCTACTATAACTGGAGAGCCTAGTGCTGCACAAGTTGCTATGAAAGCTTCTCAGTTAATAAAAGATATAGTTGAGTCTAATGAAAAAAATATCTTTAGTTTAGTAACTATAATAAGTAATCATAATAAATTTTACGGAGGATAACATGGTTGAGATACCGATATGGATGTTAGCACTGTTCACTTTTGCTATTTATGTTTTATTTATGATGTTGTTAGATGCTAACAGGAAAATAAATAATATAAACTTACAAACAGTTATTAATTCACAAGTGGTTAGTAAATCGTTTGAAGAAATTGCAATTGATATGGATGGTATTTATAAAACTGTAACTAAATTAGATGCTGAATATGAATACACAAAAAACAAAATATCTTAAACTTGTTGTAGATAATACTGTAGCAGGTAAGGTTAAAAACATATTAGCTAAACAAAAAAAGTTAATAAAAGGTAAATTACAATTGCAAAATGAGAGGAAGATAATTGATGAGTTATTAAAACAATATGAAGACCATATAATTTTATTAGAGAATAAAATCCAAAAATATAATGGAGGAAATAATGTTAACAGAAGAGTTAAAAAAACTTGAGACATTAGGCCCAGTAGGTATCAAAGTTAGATCAGAGTTAAAGTTATTATATGATGATTTAGATAAGAGATCTTCTGGTACATTAAAACCAGGTGTAATCAGGATGATTGATAAACATAAAATGGATTTTGATATGTTTGTACAATTATCATATTCAATGATTGCTACTGGTACATCTGAAGGGCAAAAACTAACTGCTTTAGCTATTGCAATAGGTGATAGGATAAGAAACTTTTATCAATTACCTAAAAAATCTGAATACTCTTTAAGGTTAGGTGTGTTTGTACTTAACGCATTTGCTAAACTTGAACTTATACTTATCAAGTTGGTGCAAGATTATTCATTTAACAAAGCTAAGACAGTGTACAAAGTTTATGCTGGTTACAAACGTGGTGATTTAAGAAAACTTGTTAAAGAGTTTAATGAGGTTTCAGATCCGTTTAAACCATTGTTAAAACAATCAGATGATTGGGAATACGGTACACTCAAGATACGTAATGGTGAAACTATTAAATTAATTAAAGAAGCTAAGGTTGATACTTTAGCTAAGATTAATCCTAATAATACACCTATTGTGTTATCGTGTTTAAATAAAAAACAAAAGATTGCTTATACAGTTAATCCTAAAGTTTTTAATGTTTACAAGTGGGCCTTAAAAACTGATCAAAACTGTTTTGAGCATAACAGTGTTGATACAATTACTAAAGAACGTAAGGAAGCTAAAAAGAATGAAGCTTATCATGTGTTAAAAGCTACTGAACCTTATGTTGGTAAAGTGTTCTATCAACAATACCAGGCTGATAATAGGGGTAGGTTATACCCTTTATCTGCTTATCTAAATGAACTCAACTCAGATAATGCTAAGGGTATGTTAAGTTTTGCTGAGGGTAAACCGTTAGGTGAAACTGGTTTACATGAGTTATATCACCATATAGCTAATATGTGGGGTGAAGATAAATTAACTCATAATGAGAAGGTTAAGTTTGTAGAAAGAAATTATTATGACTTCGTAAGTTATGGTACAGACCCTTACAATGCTAGGGCCTGGATGCAAGCTGAATCTCCTTTTCAATTATTATCATCTGTTATTGAGTTAGCTGAGTTAGATAAACATTTTGTTGCATGTGGTGATGTAAAAGATTTTATATCTCACACAATTTGTTACAGAGATGGATCTAATAACGGTTTACAGTGGTTATTTAGTTTAGCAAAAGATGATAAAAATGCTCATCTTGTAAATGTTAAACCAACTAATGACTCAAAGCCTGGTGATATGTACACATATGTTGCGTCTAAGGTAAGTGCAATTATGCACGAAGACGCTAAAAGTGCTACGGATCTAGCACTGCAATACTATGACTTATATTTTAAAACTATAGAACGTTTAAGAAATAGGTTTAGAGTTGCTGAGTTAAATAATGATCCTAATGTTGAACTAAAGAAAAAAGTAATAAAATGGTATCAGAGAAGATATAGAGAACAATTAAAACTTACTGATATTATTTATTGGGATAAGGCTAAGTTCACATTAAAAGAATGGCGTAAGATAGTAAAACGTAATGTTATGACTTACGGTTATTCTGCGACTAAGCAAGGTATGGGACAACAGATAATTGATGATACTAGAGATATAGATAATGTTTATCTCTCTAATAAACAACATTCATCTGCTCGTAAACTTGGTTCATGTGTTTATACAACTATTGAATCTGAGTTCCCAATGGTATCTGAAACAATGAAACTGTTTAAAGATAATTGTGATGCTTATATGCGAAAACATAATAAGCAATATAGTCATATTACTTTAATTAGTAATTTTCCATTTGTTCAGCACTATGTTAAATACAAAAACACAAAAGTAAAAGTAACTGACGGTTTGTATGTACAGAATAATGATAAGAAATATGTGTGGGTTAATAATGCACAGTTTATCATTAAGTCTGAATTACCTGTGTTAAATATTGCAAAAGCAAAATCTGCAATATCACCTAACTCAGTTCATAATTTAGACTCATTACATCTTTTTTTGGTTATTGATGCTTGTGATTTTGACATTGTATCAGCCCATGACTCTTACGGAGCCCATGCTTGTAATGTAACTAATATGCAAAAGGTTATTAGGGAGAAGTTTAAATTAATTATAGACTCTAAACCCCTGGAGCATGTTTTAAATCAAACTGGTAATTTAGTCCCTATGATCAAACAAGGTAATCTTGATAGTTCAGAGATATTAAATTCTGAGTTTGCTTTCAACTAAAAGAGGATAATATGTTAGATAAGATGTTATATACATTTCTCGACTGGTGTAATAAAGCCGAGGATAAACTAAGGTTAAACTTAGTCATATACCGAGAAGGTGTTATTGGTTATGGATTAGGTTTATTAACATGCCTACTATTAAAAATAATATTTTGAAGGGAGGTAATGTAGATGAGTAACTTTACTGTAATTGTTAGAAACAATGATGTAGAGAAAGCTATACGTAAGATGAAGACCAAGGTATCTAAATTAGGTATTCTTAAATCTTACAGAGAACGTTCTCGTTATGAAAAACCATCAGATAAGAGGGTTAGGATAATGAAAGCTAATATAGTAAATAGTAAGATGAAAAAAAGAAAAAGGGAAAGAGATCTGTAACCCTTAATTAATAAACGTGGCCAATTGGTCTTTGTAGCGGTAATGAGGATACACTGACAACTCATTAACGACATGGTTGGTAAGACAACTTAGGTATAATCCAGGGTTAGACCTACCTGGAGCCACGTTTACTAAAAAGGTTCCCTTACAGACAACAGTGCGAAATGTGCTGATATTTAATATAACAATCGGAGAAGATATGCCAAGAGGTGGATATAGACCTGGTGCTGGCAGAAAACCTGTACCGAAGGATAAAATTGAGTCATCTATTGAAAAGATGAAAAGACTTAAATTAGATCCAATTGATATATTAAACACAGAATTAAAGAAATTAGAGGGTAAAGAAGACTCTAAATCACAAGTTTTAAGAGTTCGTATAGCTGAGAAATTATTAGAATATGGTTACTCTAAACAACCTGTTTCATTACATACGTCTGGTATGGCAAACGTGCCTGTACTTACAATAGTCCAGAAAAATGAATCAATGAAACAAGCTGATAAGGTTATAGAACAAATTCCTAATGATGATGAAATCAATGACCAAGAAAAAATTGAAACTAACTGAAAAAGTTTATAAAGTGTATGTTACACACTATACTGACGGTTTTTTCTATATTGGTTTTACCAGTAAATCTGGAAAATCATTAGAATCTTATTTTGGTAGTAATACTATCAAAGATAAGCTGGTAGATCATAAAGAAATAGTTTTTACTTCTAAAAGTAAAGCTAGTGCTAAACTCTTTGAGTTGCTGCTCCAATTATCCATGTTGGATTCCCCGAAGTGTGTAAATGACATGTTAAATGTTCGGGTTAGAGCCAGCCATATGAGAGATCTGCCTAAGTTTAATTTAATATTTAAGGAAAACAAATACAATCTAAAATTAATATGAATAAAGCAAAATTAAGAGAACAATTAAAAATTGACGAAGGTGTTAAGTATGAAATATACAATGATCATTTGGGTTATGCTACTTTTGGAATTGGACATTTAATTACACCTAAAGATGAAGAATATGGTAAAAAATTAGGAACTCCAGTATCTGAAACTAGAGTTAATGAAGTTTTTGACAATGATGTTGATAAATATATTAATGAATCTAAAAGAGTATTTAGTAATTTAGAAGAATTACCAGATGAAGCACAACAGATAATTGTTAATATGTGTTTTAATTTAGGTGCTCCAAGATTAGGTAAATTTAAAAAGTTTATATCAGCAATTAACAATGAAGATTGGGAAACCGCTTCTTTAGAAATGTTAGATAGTCAATGGGCTAGACAAGTTGGTGATAGAGCAAAAAGATTAAGTGATAGAGTTAAAAATATTAATTGAAATACAAAAAATTGGAGACATACTAATAAGTTCACCGATATTTACATGAAATATTCAAAATAAATATAATAATAAAATTAGGCGGTTAATTAATGAATAATCAATATGAAATTAGCCTCTTTCCATTCCAACAAGAGGTTTTTAATCATGGGTCTAGATTTAAAATAGTTGCTGCAGGTCGTAGAACAGGTAAATCTTATTTAGCTTCTGTTATGGCTTATAATCATTGTTTAGAACATAGAAATCAAAGAGCAATATTAATAGGCCCTACAGTATCTATGATTAGAGAATCTATGTGGACAACACTTAAAAATATTGTTCATCCTTCTCATTTAGAAGGTTTACCTAGAGAGATGGATTTAGAATTAAGATTTATAAACGGATCTAGATTATCTTTAAAAGGATTTGATAGACCAGATGCCCTTAGAGGTATTTCACCATCTCCTACATTTATTGTATTAGATGAATTTGCTTTTATTAAACAAAATGCCTTTACTGAGGTAGTATTACCTATGGCAACCGATCCTAACAGGAAAGCTAGGGTGCTTATAATTAGTACACCAAAAGGTATTTCTAATGATTTTTACCAATTGTTTAATAAAGGTCAAGAAGACAACCCTCTATGGAAGAGTTGGCAATTTACTGCTGAAAAAGTAAGACCAGATATGAAGGAAGAGATAGCCTTAGCTAGATCTACACTCGATCTAAAGACTTATGAGCAAGAGTATTGTGCAACTTTTAACAACACTGGTGATAGTGTGTTCTATTCATTTAATAGAGAAGTAAATGTATCAGATAATCTTTTACCATTAGGTGAAGAGGAACCTGTACATATTGCAATTGACTTTAACGTCAAGATAATGGCAAGTAGTGTATTCGCTAAACGTGGAGATCAACTACATTGTCTAAATGAATTTTATGGTTCTGCTGATACCCATCAACTTATTCGTAAGATAAAATCAGTGTATAAAAAGCAAGATATTACTGTATATCCAGACGCTTCTGGTAATGCAAGGAAGACATCTGCATCAACAGGTGTTACTGACTTCTCATTACTAAGAAATGCTGGGTTTAAAGTATGTGCTCGTAACAAACAACCACCTATTATAGATAGTGTTAACTGTGTTAATCATCTATTAAAAGACGCTAATGGTGTAACTAGGTTGTACTTTACTAAAGATGTTACAAGAACAATAGCTTCTATGGAGACTACTTCATGGAAGGTAGGTTCTAGTACTGGTATGGATAATGCTATCATAGATAAATCTAAGGGAGCAGAACACTTCTCAGATGGCATCCGATATATATGTGAGTACATTTACCCTATAAATAAAAGGCCCCCATCTGTTATTCGTGATAAGAGTTGGAGTTTTTAATAGGGGTGGTATATGTTACAAATCATACAACGGGGGTATTGTTTTATCAGTTTAATCAATGTATCAAACAGCATACTTGATTACCAAAAGACTAATAAAATCAATACATTTGTGTCCTAGGATTATGTCCTGGGGTAACCAAACAACCCTGTCACAGCCAAAAGTTTTTTAGAATTATTCTAAACTAACACCGCCTAAAGCCTTAAGCCAACAGAGTTATACGTAATTTTATGGCGTTATGCAGCTTGGTCACCCTGGCCTATGGCTTTAGGGGGCGGGGGTAGTAGTATTATTACACCCTGGGGTAGAATATTTTAGCTTAGGGCTGTAGGCTTTGGGGTAGCACCCCCTTTCCCGGCATCTCCGCTTGTCCAAACACACATTTGGGCAAACAAAACTTTTTTCGATATGGGAATACGCCAATCAAAACTTATTTTAACCTGAAGCCAACCGTGTTGCTTCTACTAACGTTTTAGGAAACACAAAATGTCAATTAAATACACAAATAGTTCACTTGTTAAATCAGGTAGAACAACAAAAGGGCCTGGATACCCAAATGATGAGTATCTGTCTCAAGTAAACGAATGGAAACGTAACAGAGCCGTTATCCAAGGGCCTTCATATACAAAAGATTTCGATACAGTACCAAGTTCTGATAACCTATTACTCCCTTTTAATCCTACAATGACTCAATCACAGTATGATTTCTACAAAGCTGAGGCTGAAGTCCCTGGAGTAACATCAGAGTTTTCAAAAATGATTGTTGGTGGTTTATTACGTAAACAACCCTTATTAGAAATAGATAACGCACCTGAAGAAGCTAAATCATGGATTTTAGAAGAAGTAGGTAGTGATAAATCTAATTTAATATCATTTTTAGGTACTGCTTTATGGGAAGAGCTACAAACTTCAAGAGCATGGGTACAAATAGATTATCCTATGGTTGATTTAGATAGCTTATCTCCCGAAGACAGAAGACAAGTTAAGCCTTATCCTATATTACATACAGCAGAAAACATTGTTAACTGGTCTGTACAAACAGATATAAAAGGACAAGTTAAGCTTAATCAACTTATAACAAGATATTTTACACTAGAAGACGACCCAACATCTCCATATCATCCTAAATATGTAGATACTGTACAAGTACACAGATTAGATGATAACGGATTATACAATATTGATACATTTGTAAGAAATACATCAGATACTCCTTCATTTATTGATGGTGGTATTGATTATAACTTTGATCAATTAACAGATGAGTGGATTGCAAGAGGAACTAACACAAATTTATTTATGAATGGTGATAGAATGAATTATATTCCATTTTTCCCATTAAATGGATCTATTGAAACTGTTGATCCTATGATGACAGCTATTGTTAATAGAGAAGTTGCTTTATACAATAAAATATCAAGAAGAAACCATTTATTATACTTATCTGCAACATATACACCTGTAGTTAAGTCAGATTCATTAACAGATACTGAAAAGAACGATCTTGTAAGACAAGGATTAGGTACTTGGATGTTTGTTAATAAAGATGACAGTGTTGAAACATTACAAACACCTACAGATGCTTTAAAAGATATGGAAGCAGCTATTAAGAATGGTTATGATGAGTTAACTAGAATTGGTGTGAAGATGTTAAGCCTAGAGCCTAACAACTCCGATCAATCTGGTGTAGCTTTATCACTTAGAAATGCATCTCAAAATGCAGCACTTGCTACATTAAATGCAAAAGTTTCTGAGTCTATGAAAAAGATCATTAAACATATGGTTAACTGGAGATATGACATAAATATTTCTGAAACTGATATAAGATTTAATTTATCTTCTGACTTTACACCTGCACCTAGAGGGGCTGATTGGATGAGATTAATTACAGAATGGTATTCTGGAGGATTAATCCCTAGATCTACATTTATTGAGATTGCTAAAAACAATGACGCTTTACCAACTGACTATAATGATGTTACAGGTAAAGATGAAATTTCACAAGATGATAGAATAATATCACCAAGAGAACAATATGAAAAAGAATTATCTTCACTTCAACAAAGTAATGATGAAGACGAAGAGGAGGCTTAATTATAAGTTCTAGGAGGATTGTATGAGATGGTGGCAATTTAATACGATTATACTAACACTAATGTTAATATTGGCTTTATATCAAGGAGGCCATATTTAAGAAAGCAAATGAAATACACACTATTTATATTTTTAACAATATACTTAGCTTCTATTACTGTACTAGCTGCTAAAGCTTACATGGTAATATAATTATAAAGGTAATGAATAATATGATAATAAACGATAGAGATAATTTACTAACAGATTTTGGTAAAACAACATTAAAAGACAGATATCTTTTACCCGAAGAGACATCACCACAAGAAGCATTTATGAGGGCTGCAAAAGCTTATTCAGATAATGAGGAGATGGCGAATAGGATATACGATTATGCCTCAAAAATGTGGTTCATGTATTCAACACCTATTCTAAGTAATGGAGGCACGGGTCGAGGGATGCCTATTTCATGCTTTTTAAATTATGTTGGTGACAGTAGAGAAGGTTTAACTGGTCATTATACTGAAAACGCCTGGCTAACGTCAATAGGTGGAGGTATTGGTGGCTATTGGGGTGATGTAAGATCTGATGGAACAATGACTTCTGGTGGATCTCAATCATCTGGTACTATACCATTTTTACATGTAGTTGATTCAGAAATAATGGCTTTTAGTCAAGGTAAAACTAGGAGAGGTAGTTATGCTGCATATATGGATATATCACATCCTGAGATAAATGAATTTTTAGATATAAGAAAACCATCTGGTGGTGATATACATAGAAAATGTTTAAATCTACATCATGGTATTAATATATCTAATGAGTTTATGGAACTTATTGATAAATGTATATCTGAACCTACTTATGATGATACCTGGAATTTAATAGATCCTCATTCAAAAGAGATAATTAAAAAAGTATCAGCAAGAGAGTTGTGGCAGAAAATACTTGAGAATAGAGTAGCCACTGGTGAACCTTATGTTTCATTTATAGATCATATCAATGACGCATTGCCTGAAACACAAAAAAATTTAGGATTAAAAGTACATCATTCAAATTTATGTACTGAAATAACATTACCTACTGCTGAAGATAGAACTGCTGTATGTTGTTTATCAAGTGTTAATCTTGAAACATATGATGAGTGGAAAGATAATAAATTATTTATACCTGATTTAGTTAGATTTTTAGATAATGTATTAACTAGTTTTATTGAAAATGCTCCTGATAATGTATTTAGGGCTAAGTATTCTGCTACACAAGAGAGATCTATTGGCTTAGGGGCTATGGGATTTCATGCTTATTTACAAAAATGTAATATACCTTTTGAATCTGCTTTAGCTAAGGCTAAGAATTTAAATATATTTAAACATATTAAATCTGAAGCTGTTGCTGAATCTAAAAGATTAGCAGTTAAAAGAGGAGAAGCACCTGACATGGAAGGCACTGGTATGAGAAATGCTCATTTACTAGCTGTTGCACCTAATGCTTCTAGTTCAATTATTTGTGGAACTACTTCACCAAGCATTGAGCCTTATAGAGCAAATGCTTATGTACAAAAAACAATGTCTGGATCTTTTTTAGTAAAGAACAAACATTTAGAAAAATTATTAGAAACAAAAGGAATTAACAATGATAAAACGTGGACTTCTATTCTTGCTAACCGTGGTTCGGTATTGCATATCAAAGATCTGTCAGATTACGAAAAAGATGTATTTAAAACTTCGATCGAAATTAACCAACAATGGATAATTGAACATGCTGCTGATAGACAAGAGTTTATTTGTCAAGGTCAGTCATTAAATGTATTTGTACCAGCTGATGTAAATATAAAAGAATTACACGATATACATATGTTAGCCTGGAAAAGAAAATTAAAAACATTATACTATTGTAGAAGTGAAGCTATTAAAAGGGCTGAACTTGTATCATTAAAAGTTGAAAGAACAATAATACCTGAAGCTGATTGTTTAGCTTGTGAGGGATAAAGGAAATAAAATATGAGTCTATTTAAGACAAGAACACATTATAAACCATTTGATTATGAATGGGCGTTTGAAGCTTATGATACTATGCAAAAAATGCATTGGTTACCAAGTGAAGTACCATTGCATGAAGATATTAGAGATTGGAATGAAAGATTAACTGACGAAGAAAAAAGTCTTATTAGTAATATTCTTAAATTCTTTACTCAAGGAGATGTTGATATTGCTCAAGCTTATTTAGATAGATATATACCTAAGTTTAAACCACCTGAAGTTAGAATGATGTTAAGTTCATTTGCTAATTCAGAAGCTAATCATGCACATAGTTACTCATTACTTAATGATACTATTGGTGAAACACAATTAACTGATTATAAGGCTTTTCAAGAATATAAAGAGATGTCTGATAAACATGCTTATTTATTTAAGTCTAAGGGCACTGGAGTAGAGGGTCTTATAAGAGATATTGCTTGTTTTAGTGCTTTTGGTGAAGGTTTACAATTATTTGCATCGTTTGTTATGCTACTTAATTTTCAAAGATTTGGTCGTATGAAAGGGATGTGTCAAATAGTTACCTGGTCAATAAGAGATGAAACACATCATGTTGAAGGTATGATAAAATTATTCCATCAACTTATAAAAGAAAATCCTGAAGTATGGACAGAAAAATTTAAAGCTGAAATATATCAAACAGCTAGGGATATGGTAGATCTAGAAGATAAGTTTATAGATCTTGCATTTAACATGGGTGGTATAAGAGGTTTAAAATCTGAAGAGGTTAAAAAATATATAAGATATATTGCAGATAGAAGATTATTACAATTATCTTTAAAACCAAATTATAAAGTTAAAGAAAACCCTTTAAGCTGGCTTGATTGGGTTATTAATGGTGTTGAACATGCAAACTTTTTTGAAAGTAGAGCAACTGAATATAATAAAGGCACTATAACAGGAAGTTTGTGGGGTTAAAATGGTAAAATATGTTTTAATATTAATGCTATGTTCTGGAACAGCTGAACAATGTTTTAAACCAGTTAAACACGAATTTTTATTTGAAGATTACTATAGTTGTATAACAAATGGATATACTTTATCGAAGGATACATTAAATACATTTGGTAAACCTACTGTTAATTCAAATAAATTTTATGTTAAGTTTATGTGTGATGAAAACACAGGAGAAAATACTTAAAATGGCAAAATACCAAGGTCGTACTGTTAAGCTTAATAAGCCTATGCAGGGTGACGTTAAAAAATTTAAAGTTTTCGTTCGTAATGCAAATGGTAATGTTGTGAAAGTTAACTTTGGTCAAAAAGGGATGAAGATTAGAAAATCTAACCCTAAAGCAAGGGCAAGTTTTAGAGCAAGACATAAATGTTCTACTCCTGGCCCTAAAACAAAAGCAAGATATTGGTCTTGTAGAAAGTGGTAATTACAATGGCTTACAAAAAGAAAAAATATAAAGGTAAATCTTGTTGGAAAGGCTACCGAAGAGGTAAGGGTAGTAGTTGTATAAAAATGAAAAAGAGGTAAGGAGATGGCAAGATGTTGTTGCGAAGTAAGAAGAGTAAGAAGAAAAAAGATGACGATAAGAAGAAAAAGAAGAAAATAAGACGTAAATATAAATAATAACAATAAAGGAAAATAAAATGAGTGATAATAAAAATGAAGTTAAAGAAAGAACAATTAATATTGATGGTAAAGATTATAAAGAGAGTGAATTACCAAATACCGTTATAAATAATATAGCAATACTTTCTGATATTAATAATAAAAAAATGTTAACATCTATTGATTTAGATAAATTAAACATTTTATCAGCTACCTATTCAAAAAGAATATCTGATGAAATGAATAAACCAGCTGAATCATCAAAAGAGGAAGATAAAACATTTGAAAATGAATCTAAGAACTAATTAAGGAACTAAATGAGTATAAACGATGATATACTATCTAGAGAGCTGAAACACCGTGCTCTATTAAGTCTTTACGAAAAGAAACTAGATAATGATTTAACAAAAGTCATGTCATCCCATAAAAAACGATTAGTAACTTCAGCGTTAAAGAATGGTAATAAAAGTGTAAATGCTTTAAACCGTGCTTTAACTTTAGAAACACGAAAAACTTATCGTAAAATATACAGAAATGGAATTACAGAACTAAAAGCTTTAGCTAGTACTAGTTCTAAATTTCATAGTAATACTTTAAAACAAAGTTTAGGTAAGGTTTACAGAAGTAAAGTATATACTGGGTTGAAAGTTAATGATTTAATAATTAATTCAGCAGGAACTTATTCTGAACAAATAGCATCTATAAGTCTAGCACAACAAAGACGTATTAAAGATGTTGTTAAAAGAGGTATGATTGATAACTTAGCTGTTAATAAAATAGCTGATAATGTAGGTCGTTCTATTGATTTACCAAGTGCTCAATTAAAAACTTTATCTAGAACTGCTATAACTGAAACATCAAGTAATATATCTAATGCAACATATAAGTTAAACGAAGATGTAATTGACGGTTATCAATATGTGGCAACATTAGATTCCAGGACTTCTTTGATCTGTGGAAGATTAGATGGTAAAGTTTTTAGATTAGATGATAAAACAGGTGTAAGACCGCCTCAACATTTTAATTGTAGATCTACAACTGTACCTATTGTTAAGTCTTATGAAGATTTAAGAGATACAAAAAGTTCTAGAATTAGTAAAAGAAGATTAAAAAGAATATCTAAAAGTAAAAGAGCATCTTTTAATGGTCAAGTTCCTTCTGAAACTAATTTTGCTAAGTTTTTATCAGAGCAAAATAATGATTTTAAGTTAGCTGTATTAGGTAATAAACGTAGAGTTGATATATTTAATACTGGTAAATTAAAGTTTACACAATTTAGTACAAAAGACGGTAAACTAGTATCTATAAGTAGATTAGAAGAATTACTTAATGGTGCTAAAACTAAACCTACTACAGTTACTACTGCATTGCCTAAAACTGTAGTTAAACCTAGATCTGCTAATGTAGAAATTGGTTATATATTAAATAGGGGTTCTACTAAATTAAGACAAAGATATGATGATGACTTTAACTCACAACTTACTGATCAACAAAAGATTATTGTTAATAAATTTGATAAACCACAAGAGATTAAAAATACTGTAAAAGGTGTTTATTATTCTGAAAGTCAATTACTTCAAGCTAAACTAGATTCTAGAGATGGTAGTAAATATTCTAATAAATCTGTTAAGAGTTATGTAATAAGCCATGAATATGGACATCATATTGATTACGTATCTAATTATAGTAAATTTGATGCTTGGTCTGAAACTAATAAAGATTTTATAAATGCTATAAAATTAGATAAAAAAATATTTTTTGGTAAAAATGAAACTGCAGCATACGAAAAAATACTTAGAAAACTTTCTGAAAAAAAAATTGTAGATGTTTATAGTAAATATGACAAGACTAGGGTTATTGCAAAAGTTCCTATAACAAATCTAAAGGGTAATGGTTTTGGTGAAGTGTCTGATATCGTAGATGCATTAGCTGAAGGTTATTTTAGAAAAAATTACAATATGTATGGTCACGAAATATCTTACTGGAGAAGATCTGGTGCTGTAGAAAAAGAGATATTTGCTAATTTATTTTCAGTTAGACATGATAAAAAGGCTTATGACTTAGTTAAAACTATTATACCAAACACAGTTAAAGAGTTTGAGAAAAGACTTTTAGAACTAGAAAAATTATAAGGTTAAGGAAATGATATTAACAGAAAAAGAAAGACGACAAAAATTATTAGAGGTTAAATCTAATAAAGGTTTTTATGATTTGTATAAGGAAGTTTTTAAAGAAGAAGTTCCTGAAACACAAACTAGAAATCCAAATGAAGCAATAGAAAATATCTGTAACGCTATTTACAACAATGAAAAATTAATAGCTAAGCCTCTTGCAAAAGATGCCTGGATATAATCTATATAACAGAATTTATATTTTGTTTATAAGTATAAGTTCATTAATAAATATAACAAGGGCCGTGTCCCAAGGAGAAAAAAATGAGTGAAGAAACACAAGTTCAAGAAACAAAAACAGAAGCTAAAACAGAACAAGTAGATATTAAATCTCTTGTAGATGCGGAGGTTTCAAAAGCAATTAAAAATATAAAAGTTAATTTAGATTCTGCATACTCAGAACGAGATGCTGCATTGGCACAAGTTGAACAAGCTAAAGCCGATAAACAAAAAGCTGAAATAGAAGCCTTAGAAAAACAAGGTAAACATTCAGAAGTTATGCAAATGAAATTAAGTGAATTAACTACTAAACTTGAAACTTATGAACAAAAAAATACAGAATTGAGTAGAGATAACGCTGTGCGAACTCAACTTAACTCTTTAAACTTCAAATCTGATAAAGCAGCTAAAATGGCTTATTCAGATATTGTAGGAAGTTTAAAGAAAGACGCTTCAGGAAATTGGGTGCATGAAACTGGATTAAGTATTGAAGATGCCGTGTCATCATATGCTAAAGACGATAATAATGCATTTTTATTTTCTGTAAAAGCAAATGCAGGAACTGGGATAAATCCAGCTAAACCTGCATCAGGAAACAATCCTGTCAAATCTATAAAAGAGATGTCAACTGATGAACTGCTTTCAAATATTGAAAAAGGTAACATTAAAGTTGACGGTGAATGGTCTGAATAGATCAAATCTTTTATAATAATAACCGTAACAATTATGTTACATAAATAATAAAAGGAAAATACAATGGCTGTAACAAGTTCAAATTTTAATAACATAGCTAAAGCTATTTCTGCTTATGCACAAGCAGATAGAGCAGACGCAGCGTTATTAACTTCTACTGCTTTAGTTGGTTCTGACGCAAGAATCACTGACTCAGGAGAAAACTACACAGGTACATTAAGATGGTTAGATTTTTCTGATCCTACAGGTTTCAATAAACAAAATGAAACTGCATCAGACAAAAACCTAAACACTATGGGTGTATCAAACAAATCTGCAATCTATATCAAAAATATAGACCATATTGCTGCTGAAGAATTATCAGTTCAAAAACTGATTTCTAAAGTAGACGGTTTATCTTATTTAGGTTCTCAATTTGCTTCAGTAAGAGCAAGAAGAGAAGACCTACAATTAAGATCAATTATGAATGGTGTTGCTGATAAAATCTGGGGTTCAACTACTGTTGGTGCTTCTGATGCTGCTGCAACTGTAGGAACGTTTGGTTACTACACTGGTTCAGATTCTAGTTCAAATCCAAATGCTTTATTCTCTTTAGAGACTAACGCAAATAAAAGATCTGCATTTTTTGATGTACTTTTAGACGGCATCACTGCTGTTAAAGGTGAATTCGAAGAGCCTTTCTACTATTTAGTAATTGATACTGCTACTTACAACACTATGAGAAAACAAAACGTTCTTGACGTTGCTCCTGTTGTTGATGGTAACTTTAACTTCAATACTATTCTTGGTGGTAAAATTAGACTTATTGTTAACAACCAATCATTAACTGCAAACATCACTTCTGGTGTAAAAGTTTCTTACTTAGCAAAAGCTTCTGCTGTGCATTATAGTCAAATTGCACAAACGAATCCAACTGCTCTTGAAAGAGATGAATTAGCTGGAAACGGTGGTGGACTAGTAACTATTATCTCAAGATGGGGTAATATTATGCATCCAAAAGGTTTCTCATGGGCTGGATCAGCAACTGCATACCCTGCAAATTCTGACCTTGCACTTGGAACTAACTGGACAGTTCATGCAACTAATGTTAACCAAATGGGTATATTCCCTATATTCCACGGTTAATTATTATAACTATTAGATACGGAGAAATATAATGGCTTTACAAAAAGGAGTTAATTCATTTGTAACTGTACAAGAATCTGATGACTATTTTAATGATAGACTTTATTCAGATACTTGGTTTAGTTCAGATGCATTAGTAGAACAAGCTTTAGTAACAGCCACTGGAATTCTCGATGATATGGATTGGGGTGGAACGGCTACGCCTACTGCCTCATATCCTTTATCTTGGCCTAGAGATATAACTTATTACGATAATAAGTCAGGCTACTATACAGATTTAGAAGATGATAGATCTACTACTTCTCATGGTACAATTCCAGAAGATATCAAAAAGGCAACTTATGAGTTGGCACTTCATTTAATAAGTAATATGAAAACAGCTGAAAGCAATGCATCTGGTGAAAATAAAGTTAAAGACTTAACAGTAGGAGCCGTAAGACTTGTCTTCGATACTGCTAGTGGAGTTGATAATTTTAAAGAATTACCAGATTCTGTAATCACTATCATAACTAAATATTACAATGAAGAATCAACAACCGATAACAGAGGTGTCCGAGTTAGTGGAGGTGCTTAATGAGTTATAAAACACTTATTAATAACAACATCACTAATGCATTTAGTTTAGTTGGAGATTTAGCTGAAGATATACAGTTTACAAATGTAACCGTTACTGGTTACAATTTTGGTACACAAACTGTAAATAGTTCAAGCACATCACCAATTACCGTAAAAGGTATTATCAGCAAAAGTTATAAAACTAATGATGATAAACCAAGATTAAATGCGGATATAATGTTAAAATCTACTGATATTGATTCTAAAGTTTTAGACAATTATGACAGTGTTATATTTGGCGGTAAAACTTATTCAATTAATAAATATGAAGATAACGGTTACTTACTAAGTATTGAAGTAGGAAGGGAGATTTAATATGGCAACAATATCACAATTATTGGCTTCTGTAGAAAATCTTTTTACTACAAGTACTTGGACTTCTCATAATATAAAAGCATTTCCTGCAAACTATCAAGGCGAATTAAACGCTGATGAATGGGTGCGGGTTAGTGTATTGCCTTTTTCATCCGAACTTGCTTTTAATACTGATGTATCAGCTAACGGACAAGTAGTATGTCAAATCTTTGTGCCAGCAGGCCAAGGAATGAAACGTGCTTATGAAATTGCTGATATATTAAAAAGCTTGTTAGATAGGAAAGAAATTTCTGGGTATCTGCAAACAACTAATAGCTTTATAACAAACATCGGAATTGACGCAAAAGATTCAGGTTTATATAACGTGAATTATACTGTCAATTTCATTTCAATTTAACCTAAAAATATAAAGGAAAAATACAATGGCTCTAATATCAAATATAGGTGCTGGAATTTTCACTAGTCTGAAATTCAAAGCGGATAATAACTTTACGTTACCAACTAATGACACAACTCACCAAGCATTTATTGCTAGTGGTGGTGACTTTAATGGTTCAACTGCGGTTACTAATGTAAGAGAGTTTCCATCTTTTGGAAAACCTGCTAATATTGTAAATGTACCAAGTTATGGTCAATCAGTTAGTTCTCAAATTCAAGGACAATCTGATGCTCCAACTATGGAATTTACAGTAAACTATGTACCTGGCTCGCATAATGCTATTCAATCACTTGTGCAAGACGGTAATACATATGTTTATCAGATAGATGTTAAAAACGCTGAAACAGGCGATAACGCAGCATTTTATGTAAAAGGACAATTTGCATCATTTGAAGTATCTCCAAACTTGACTGATTCTAATCAGGCAACTATTACGATGAGTACTCAAGGTGATTACGTTGGCCCTTTCACTGATTAATAAATTTTTTATGTTGGGGTGTAAAAGCCCCAGCATACAATTAGTATAAGGATAAAAAATGAATGATAATAAACCGTTTAATAAATACTATGTGTTAAGAATAACTTCTTTACATATAAAAAAAGCAATTGATACATCTATAAGAAAAACGTATGAGCGTTTAAAAGATGTTACAAGTAAAGTTGAAGTCTTTGAAACATTAGATGTTCTACATAAAATTAGAAAATTAATGGAAGACTTTGAATCAAATAATAAACATTTATATAAAAAACCAGAAGAGGTAGAGAATGAAACACATAAAGATAATAGACATAAAGAAGAAAGTTCCGTTCATGGAACAGGAAGTGGAAATAAAACAACTGACAGTTAAGGGTGTTAAAGATTTACAAAAACTTTTAGACGCTAGTAAAGATGATTTATCTGGTGTATCTACGTTAAGTGCAATTTTTAAATCTACTGTAGTTGGTGCTGAAACTATGAAAGATAAAGATTTTGAGCAATTTCCAATACAAGCATTAACAGAGTTATCTAATCAAATACTTTTATACAATGGATTAGGTGCTAAAGACGATAGTGGTGCTGAGTTGGGGAAGAAGAGTTAGCAGAATATGAAATGGCCCATCAACTAGGTGTAACTTTAGATACTATATATAATATGTCATTTAAAGAATACATTGGTTGGGTTTCTTATTTTAATCAAAGACCTTACGGTTGGAGAGAAGATCATAGATCTGCTATAATAGCACAAACAACTTATCAAGGTACTAAACCTTTAAAGATAAAAGATTTATTTCCATCTTTAAAATTATTAGAAAATAGTTCTGAAAATCAAAATATTAAATTAAAATTAGGGTTCGAAGAATTAAAAAATATGGTAAATAAAAAATCTAAAACATAATAGATATGGCGGGTAAAACCGCCTGTCTTGAAAGGTTTTTATGAGAGATACAAAAAAATTAGAAGAATTTATTAAAAATTCAAAAAAAGATTTAAAACAAAAAACTTTATTTAAAGATCTTAAAAAAGAAGTAGAAATTGGTGCTAATGGTACACAAAAATATGTAATTAAAAAGGGTATTAATAAAGGTAAGGTAATATAATGGCTGGTGTAAAAACTATTGGATTAACTGGTATAACTGTAGCTATGAATGATAGGGTTGATAAATTTGCAGAAAAAGAATTAAGATCTAGATCATTAAAAGCTTTAGCAGATGTTAAACTAATGACACCTGTAGATACTGGTGCAGCTAGAAATAGCTGGTATATTGGTTATAAAGAACAATATTTTGATAATTCTAAAGGCGAAAATAACCCTACATCTAATATACAAGTATTAGTTCCTAGAAATAAACCAGGTGAAATATTTGTAACTAACGGTGTTACATATATACAATTACTTAACGAAGGTAGTTCTAAACAAGCACCCATGAAATTTATTGAATCTGCTTTTAGTAAATACTTTAAAAACGTAAAAGTTGAATACGTTAATAAATAACCGAGTATAGATATAAAAATTATATTAACACGGAATAAAAATAAATAATGGCAAACGCTAAAATTGTAATTGATGTAGATGTCTTAGGACAAAAAGCCATACTGGCTGCGTCTAATCAATTAAAAAACGTAGGAACAAATGCTAGAGTAGCAGATGCAAGATTAAAAAAATTACAAGCTAGTGCTGCTAATGCTTCAAGAGCATTTTCAGCGTTAGGTACTGCACTTAAAGTAGGTGTTGCAGCGGGGATAGGTGCAGCTACTATAGGTTTAGGTAAATTTGTTTCAGATACTTTTAGTGCGGGTAATCAAGTAGAACAACTACAAAATAGATTTCAACTTTTATTTGGTTCTGTAGAAGAAGGTGGAAGAGCATTTGATAGTTTAGCAGCTTTTGCAGCTAAAGTTCCTTTTTCTCTAGAAGAAATTGCAGCGGGGTCAGGTAATCTTGCGGTTATATCTGAAGATGCTAAAGACTTATCTAAGATTATGGAAATTACAGGTAACGTTGCTGCAGCTACAGGTTTAGATTTTCAACAAACAGCAACACAAATACAAAGATCATTTGCTGGTGGTATAGCTTCTGCTGATATATTCAGAGAGCGTGGTGTTAGAGCAATGTTAGGTTTTGAAGCTGGTGTAAAAGTATCAGTTGAAGAAACTAAAAAAAGATTTTTTGAAGTATTTGGCCCAGGTGGTGAGTTTGGTAATGCAACTAAATTACTTGCTAATACACTTACGGGACAAGTATCAATGGTGCAGGATAAATACTTTCAATTTAGAAGTATTGTTTCTAAATCATTTTTTGCACCTTTAAAACAACAGATAAGTGATTTAAATTCAGAATTAGCTGGTAATCAAAAATTTTTTGAAAACTTAGCAGAAAATATTGGTGAAAAATTAGCAGTAGCTTTTAAAAATATAGAAAAATCTATAAGAATAGTAATAGATAATTTTGATATATTAGTAGATGCTACTAAAGTATATATAGCTTTAAAATTTACTAAAGTTTTGCAAGGTATTGTTGCACAATTATTTATATACGCTGCAAGAATGAAAGCTGCTATGGTTATGACCGTAGGATTAACTGCTAAACAAAGGATTTTAAATCTTGTAATGAGTGCAAATCCTTTAGGTCTTTTTATAAAAGCTGTCACACTTGTAGGAACAGCACTTTTAGCACTTAATGTAGATTTTGGTAAATTAATAATAACTATAAAAGAAAAATTAAAATCAGCAATTCTTAAAGCTACTAAATTATGGTATCAATTTGTAGAGGCAATTGGTGTAGGTAATAGTAAAGAAAATCAAAAAAAGATAAGAAATATAACTAATGCTATAAATGAACAAGCACAAGGTGTTGATAGATTAGCTAAAAAATATGAAAAATTAGCAAAAGAAAATGTTTTAACTTCACAAGCAAAAGCTAGAAGAGATTCTTATGAAAAACCATCTCCTCAAAGAGAAATGGCAGCAGAAGCAAAAGCTGTTCAAGATGCAATAGCTCAAAAAAACATGGATATAAATGAACGTATTTTTAATATGAACAGGGCTATGATCCGTGATGAAGCTAAGGCAAGAACGGCTGCACAAGAAGCAACGAATAGAGCTGTAGAAGAATATAGAAAAAAATTAGCTTTTGTAGGAATTGAATCTAAAGCAATTGCTGGAATTATTAGTGATTCTTGGTTAACTGGTATTAGAGAAGGTAACTCATTATTAGAAATAACTAAAACAGCATTTAAAAATGTTTTTGTTTCTATATCCGATATGCTAGTTAAAAGATCTGCTGAACTATTAATTGAAAGATTATTTATACAATTTGCTGATCAAAAAATTATTAAACAAAGACAATTAAATGCTGAAGTTGGTAATCAATCTAAGCTAATGAACACTATTATATCTAAAGGTAGTGGGATAATGCAAAGTATTGGTGGAATGTTTAGTGGCGGAGGAGGATTTGGAAATATACTTGGTAGTATAGGTAGTTTCTTTAAATTTTCTGATGGTGGTATTGTTCCTGGTGGTGCTCCATATACTGATAGAGTACCCGCTATGTTAACGCCTGGAGAGGTTGTTATACCTAGAAATAAAACTGATAATGCAATGGGATCAACTAGTATAACAAATATTAATATAAGTGGTAATGTAGATCAAAGATCAATTGATCAAATTAAAGCTGTAATATCACAATCATCTGCTGAAGTAGGTGGTGCAAATAGAACGTTTCAAAGAAATTCACAAGGTGTAAGGGGAAGGAGTAGATAATGGCAACAAGTTCAATATTCAAATATGCTAATGACATATCAATAAATAGAGCCGCCCCGTCTGCTAGATCTGTTAGTACTGGTGGTTATGCAAGAACGCATAGATTAGGCCCAAGTATTATATCATTAGATGTAGATCTTCCTATTTTATCTGAAGAACAATATTTAGAAGTTGAGAATGAATTATTTTCAATAGATGATGGTATTAAATTTTTAACAGCTAATATAAGTTCTAATAATGGTAATAATATTATGTCAGGTGTTACTACACCATTAGCTACGGGATCTACTAGTATTCAATTTTTAACTACAGATTATACAAGTTTAAGAACAATTGTTTTATGTAATTTACAGCCTAATGTTGAAAAAATATTTAAGGTTGGTGATTTTATACAATTTGCAAATCATGCTAAAGTATATCAAATATCTAAACCTATAAATGAATCTGGATCTTATTTTAGATCAAGTAGTGGCGGAACATGTAAAGTTAGATTATCTACACCATTATTATCTGCTATAGGATATAATGGTTCTGCATCAAGTGGTTATACTAATTCATTTTATATTGTTAATGGTAAAGATGATAATGCAGAAATGGTTGAATATGATTTTGATGATGGTACATTTTCAAATCCTACTCCTCCTGCTGTATTTCCTACAGGTATATTTACATTTGTAAATGCAGGTACAAATACACCATATCAATATAATGATGGTACTCAAGCAATTGTACATATTCCTCCAGGACTATTTACAGTTACTGATATTGCAGGTTACTTAGATGCTTGTGCTAATGGTACAGGTGGAACTTCTGGGCCGTTTGCAAATATATCTCAATCTAGAGCAGATCAAAACAATAAGTTAACACAAGTTGTATCTGGAGTTTCATCTACAGGTGTTGGGCCTCCAAATGATAAATTACTTTTTGTATTTAAATTACCAAATGTAAGAGTTCAATTAACTGCAGTATCTTATACTGGTGCTACATTAACTAATGAAACAGTTTTACAAACTATAACAAATCCATATAGAAATGGTTTAATTACTTTTAAAAATTCTGATAATACAACTTTAAAAGATAGAGATGGTAATGATGTAACAATTGTTTTACCTTCTTATTTACAAAATGCTTTACAAATTTATGATTATATTAATAATACAATATTAGCTACAAATTCTACACATGTATTAAAAACACATAATATTATTAAACAAGTAACTTCTCCTACAGCTGCTTTCCCGGAAGTTTTTGGTGAAACTGAAACTGATCATGTAGGTTATTTTACTTTACAATTTGGGCCTGAGTATGGAGATATAACAATGGAATTAACTACCTCAACTGGCCCTGTTGCAGTTAATTATAATCCTATTACAAAATTAAGAGATTTAGTTCAAGCTGTTCATCCTTCTTCAAATCAAATTGAAATAGATAATCCAATAGAAACATATAATGTTGGAGATTATTTACAGCCTACTAGTAGTTTAGTATCAACTAGTGATGTTCAAAAAATATTAAGTATTTTTGTTGATCCAATTTTAAATATAGCTTTTATTGATTTTGATACATCTTTTAATGCAAGTGTTGGATCTGCTTGGAGTAATGCTTCAGGAAGTAATACAATTCAAAGACATTTAAATACTGCGACTACTACAACTACAACAGGTCTTATTCAGCTACTTGATACTTATCAAACAAGCACTTTAAATATTGCTAGTTTTACTACAGTTAAAACTGGCTCTGATGTTAATTTAAAATTAATGTTAACTAAAAAACCTGCTGTAACTATTATACCTAAAAATGAAACAGAAAATTTATATAAATATGATAAATTTGAATTTCAGGAGGTATTATAATGGTTAGAAGTATTAGTAATAATTATACAGCATCTGAAGGCGGATATCCTATACAGCTTATCGCAATACAACCTGATAGTGATATTAAAAATGCTTTACATTTAAATACATCTTCAAAAAGGTTAGAATTTTATTATGATTCTAATTATCACACATTTTATCCTGGTGCAGGGGTTTTAAATTTAACTGCTGTTGAAGAAACAAAAGATGTTAAAACAAATCAAATAACTATAGAATTAAATGGTGTTCCAAATACAATAATTCCTGTTTTAAAAAACTATAATGGTATTGGTGGTATAGTAACTATATGGCAAGGTTGGATGGATGATGATTCTGATTCAGTTAATGAAACTACTGAATTTCCATATACTGGTGTTTATATAAAATGGAAAGGTGTAATATATTCTCATTCTGTTAATGAAGAGAATCAAGAATTTGGTAAAATTAAAATAAGTTTAGAATGTAAAAACATATTAGGTACTATATTAGATAGTACAAATGGTAGATTTACATCTGATAGTTCTTTTAAAAAAACTTCTGCAGGTGATAGATCTATGGAATTTGTGTCAGCAATGGCAACATTTAATCCTAAATTTGGTCAAGAATAATGGAGAATAAATATGAATATAAGAATAGCTAGTAAAGAAGATATTAAAGATGGTATAAAAGAAATAGTTGAAGCGGTAAAAGAATTTCCTGATTTTCATGTAAAAGGTTTAATTGTAACTGATCAATACTATGAAACTTTAATAAATTTATGTATGCAAAATGGAAAAATTATTATTGCAAAAGATAATAATAAAATAATAGGATGCATTATGGGTTTAATAAATGGTAATGTGTTTACTGCAATGAATGAACTTGTAACAATTGTTACATGGGTTCATAAAGATAAAAGAACATCATCTGCATTTTATAGAATGTTTAAAATGTATAAAGATGAATTTACAAAATTAAAACAAGATAATAAAATTGATAGGGTCTTAATGGCTCAATTAGCTAATGATAAAACAAATATTAAGTTTGATAAGTTAAATTTTAAATTGATTGAAAAAACTTATGAATGGAGATAATATATGGCAGCGGCAGCACCTATTATAGGGGCAATTACAGCACAAACAATTCAAGGGGCAATTCTTAGATTTGCTTTATCACTTGCAGTATCATATATTACACAAAAATTATTTGGGCCTGAATTACCAGGCTCTGAGGGTGGTGGTGGTTCAGGTAAAGACCCAGGTGTTAAACAAAGAATACCTTCAGATCCATCTAATAAACTTCCTGTTGTTTATGGTCAAGATAAAATACATGGATCTATTATATTTGCAGATATAACTAGTGATAATAAAACAATGGCTTTTATTATTGCTTTATGTGAAGGCCCGATTAATAAAATAGGTACATCTAATTATGGCACTAACAGTGGTATATATTGGGATGACTATGAATTATCTTTTGACTTAGCTGGTAACGTTATTAACGCTACTCATGCTGATGGCGGAACTGATAGCTGGTTAAATGATAATTTAAAAATTGTAAAATACCCAGATGGTGGAAGATGTTTAGATATGGAAACCTTTAGTTCTAAATGGAACTCAGGATCACAAAATAGACATTTACCAGATGTTGCATATGTATATGTAGAATTAAATTATGATAGAGAAGATAATGTTACAGGATTAACTAGTAAACTAGGTTTTGAAGTTGAAGGTAAATTAATTAGAACAATTAGTTCGGCTCCAGCTTTAATAGGCCCAACACCAACAACAACAACTATACAAGGTTCTTTAGCTAATCCTAATATTTTTGATACTTCAGTTAAATTTGCAAATTTTTCAGGTAATCAACTTTGGAATTGGGTAAATAATTATGCTGGTGGATTTAGTTATTCTGTCCCTCGACAAAAACTTGTTCCTGGGGGAACATACAATATTATAGATTTAGGAGAATTAGGAGCGGCTAATTCAATAACTTTAGCACAATATCAAGCAGGTGCAACACCTCCTGGGTTAGGTACTGGGGGTGAAGTAGAATATGATTTTATTCAAGTTGGTGAACAATATGAGAATAATGGTATTCTTACAACTTTTACACCTAGTTCTTATGTAGATAGTAATGGAGTAACACAACCTGATGATGGAAAAAGATGGGTTAACTCAATACATATTAAACAATGGGGAAATAATTATAGTAATTCAAATTCAGATAATGTTGGGGGAAACCAAGATGAAAGAGTTTGGATTGAATATATTTATACAGATGTTCACGGGGTTGTACAAAAAGATTATCAATATTTAACAACTATACCTTTTACTCCTACAGGTGGTATTTATGCAAATTATAGTGAGCAAGATTATGGACAAAGATTAGCAGATATATTTAATGGATCTTTAACTACTGCTTCTTTTCCTCCACTATCACCAGAGGGTATAACTAAAATGGGTGTAAGAAGACCTAGAATACAAACAGCTGCAGATGCTAACGGTACTTTACCTACGTATCAATATGTAGGTCGACAACAATATTTTACAGCTAAAGTTCCACAAACTGTTCAAAGAACATTATATGGAACCTATTCAACTAATCCAGCTGAATGTTTAGTTGATTACTTAACTAATAAAGTTTATGGTTGTGGCCAATCTATTTCAGATAATGATTTAGATTTAGATACATTTTATTCACATAAAGTATTTTGTGATACTTCAGTTACACATAATGACCCTGATGGTAATTCTGTAACAAGTAAAAGATATCAATGTAATGGATATGTAAATACAAATGATTCTAAAGATTTAAATATTTCTGATATTGTTAGTAATTCACAATCTATATTTAGTTATACATTAGGTAAATTTCAAATGATTTCAGATACAACTGGATCAAGTAGTTATGATTTTGATGAAACTAATATATACGGTAATGTAACTGTAGTTAATGACGGTTTTAATTCTACATTAAATGAAATGAATTTACAATTTAAATCTAAAATAAATGAATATCAAGACGATCAAGTTTTTTTAGAATATGGTGATAAATATTTTAATGAACCTATATTATCTAAGGATTTAACTTTAAAATTTATTAATACAAATGTTGAGGCTCAAAGAGTTGGGACTGTAATAATGAATAAATCTAGAAGTAATAAAATTGTTTCATTTAAAACAGATACAAGAGCTGCTTCATTGCAAGTAAATGATGTAATAACTGTTAAAGGAACTTATTATAATTTAGATAAAAATAGTGTATTTAGTCATAATTTTGTAACTAATACTTCAAATGGGTCAACAAGTAATCCTATAGGAGAATATGTTGTAAAAGTAGATTCTAATCAACCTTATATTTATGAAGATACTCAAGAAGAGGCTAGATTTTATGTACCAGGCACAGTAGCTGGTTACGAAAAATTATCAAATTTTTATAAAGATTGTATTAATGGTCAATTTTTTGACTCAACAGGTCAACTAACAGATGCACAAGTTAAATTAAATAATAAACTTGGTGAAATATTTTCATTTGTATCTTGTGAATTAGACCTTGTATCATCATCTTATGGTTCTTATGGTGCAAAATTAACATTTTATGCTAACGATATAATTTCTGGTGGTATAAAAGAAGATTTTCAAATTGATGTAATAACAAACATTTTAAATTCTACATGGGGTTCATTAAATGTTATTAATACTGCATCTGAATTAGGTAGTTTATTTAAAATAAATAGTATTTCAGAAACAGAATTAAATGGTGGTCTTCAAGGTTATTTTATAACTGCTCAAGAATATAATCCTAATGATTATACAGTTGGTACATTAACAGCTACTGCTGCTGCACCACCTATATCATCTACAAGAGGTTATCAAAATTTAGGAGTTGCTACTAATTTAGTTTTAAATAATAGTTTTCCTTCTGCAACTACACCTTATATTGATATAAGTTTTACTATGCCATCTAAAAATAATGTTGAAGGTGTTGAAATATATTATGGCAGTGGTGTAAATACTCCAGAAGCAAGTAGAATTTTAGTTCAAACTTTTTCTGCTCCTACTGGTAATTATGCTGGTGGATCAACTCAAAGTTTTAATATACAAAATATACCTACTACAACAGATTTATATATTTGGGTAAGATTAACTAATTCATTTTCAAGAGGTGCATTTTCTACAGGATTAACTATTGGTAATTGGAACCCAACTACTAATATAACAACAATAGGTAATAATTCAATTGCACCTGTTTTATTAGGTTTTGATTATAATCAATATAGAAATTTAATTATTAACGGAGATTTTTTAATTCATCAAAGAGGATCTTCATCTACTACTAGTGCTAATCCAGGTTATCTTTTAACAGATATGTGGTATTCAGATATTAATAATTCTGGAACTTGGGTACATTCACATTCTAATGATACACCAGATAATACAGTATTAAGTAGATCTTATAAATTAGAAAATACAACAGTACCTACATTAGGTGCTAGTTCTAAATTTAAATTTAAACAAATTATAGAAGGACAAAATTTACAAAAATTAAAATATGGTACAACTAATGCAGAAGATATAACTGTAACTTTTTGGGTTAAATCTAGCAAAACAGGTAACTATATTTTTGATCTATACAATCACGATGATAATAGACATATAAGTAAATTATATACTATTGATAATGCAAATGTATGGGAACAAAAATTAATAACTATCCCAGGTGATACTAATAACACATCAGCTTTTAATAATGATAATAATAAAAGTTTAGAAGTAAGTTGGTGGTTAACAGCTGGATCTGATTTTGATTCTGGTACTTTAAATACAAACTGGAACACAACAGCAGATGATGATAGAGCAGTTGGTCAAGTTAACTTGGCTGATACAGTAAATAATACATGGTTTATATCTGGAATACAATTAGAGGTTGGTAGTAATGCTAGCAAATTTGAAATAATTCCTTTTGATAAATCATTAGAAAGATGCCAAAGATATTTTTATAAATTGGTCAGCATTGTTGGTGAAGCGTTTCAAGGACATTCAAGTAGTCATTTAAGACATATGAATATTTGGTTTCCTGTTACAATGAGAGATACACCTACAATAGATGCTACATGGAGCACTGGAACTAGTCCAACAAATTTAAGTACAAAACAATATGCTAATGTTTGTATAAATATTGGATCAAATTCAACAAGTGCAAGTTTAACAGGTTTTTCAGCTAGTGCTGAATTAACATAACATTAATTAATATATAGCCATAGTTATATATTACTCATAAATTAACCTATAGGAGATACTATGAGAATTTCAAACATACAAAATTATCTAGGTGGAGCGGACAATGTAATTGTTCGTGAAGTTGCTGAAGGTAATCAATTTTTATTAAGTGTAAACACAAATGATACTACAGATTTTAGTACTGCAACTTTTGATATAAAAGCAGAGTGTTTTACAGCTACTGTAGAAAGAAATAGAGGTTCAGTTAAAATAACATCTTTAACTTCTGCAGCAGGTGCAACTGCTCAATCATATTCAAAAGGTAATCAGATATTTAATACAGGTACAGCAGGTTCTTTTGATTTTCTTGTACCAAGTACATTATTATCTGATCAAAATAGTAGCTTTACTTCAACCGCTGATGATACAACTCCTTTTATAGTAGTTTGTAAAGTTCAGTGGGAAGCAGGAAACCCTGCACAGAAAAAATCATTAAGGTTTGTATTTATAATTAGATATCAACCTCAGTAATAAAGGAATAAATAAAAATGACAATTACAGTAACTTCAACACCTCTAAATTTAAGCGTTACAAATGAGAGAGGCCCACAAGGCCCACAAGGCCCAGCAGGCCCAGCGGGTTCACAAGGTTCTACAGGTGCAACTGGCCCAGCAGGCCCAGCAGGCCCAACAGGCCCAACTGGCCCACAAGGTGCATCAGTAACAGGCCCAACAGGCCCAACTGGCCCACAAGGCCCAACTGGCCCAACAGGCCCATCGTTTAATTTAACTAACTATACAACAAATTCAAATATCAGTTCAAATGATTGGATATTTTGGGCTGACAATTCAACTTTTCAAGAATATAAATTACAATATTCTGATTTTCAAACACCTATTACAACAGCAGCAAATGCATATACAGATACACAAATTAATAATTTAATAAATGGATCACCTGCAGCATTAGATACTTTAGATGAATTAGCTGCCGCTTTAAATGATGATTCAAATTTTGCTTCAACTGTTACAAATAGTATTGCAACTAAATTAAATTCAAGTGATTTTAATCCATTTTTTGATGCAAGAATATCAACTAAATCTATTGATAATTTTATTGATATAGATATTAGTACAAACAATCCTACAAATGGACAAGCTTTAATATGGGATAATATAAATGGTGTATTTATTCCAGGCGATAGTTTTAGTCAAAGTGATTTTGATTCTGCATTTACAGCTAAAAGCACAACTAATTTAAGTGAGGGTACAAATTTATATTACACAAATGCTAGAGCAGATGCGAGAGTAACTAACGCTATTATTGATGAAGATAATATGTCTTCAAATTTAGATACAAAAGTTCCTACTCAACAATCTGTTAAAGCTTATGTAGATGCACAAGTTGCAACAGTACCAACTGGAGATATTACTTCAGTTGTAGCAGGCACTGGTTTATCTGGTGGTGGAACTTCTGGTGATGTAACTTTAAATGTAGATTTAATAAGTAAACAAGGTGGTACTAATTTTACAAACTCTTTATTAATTGGTACTACAACAACAGGAACATTAAATAATGCTGACAATAATATTGGTATAGGAAACGATGCTTTAAGGGATTTAACTTCTGGAGATGCAAATATAGCTTTAGGTGTAAATGCTGGTAGAGCATTAACAGATAAAAGTTATAATACTTTTATAGGTCGTAACTCTGGTGTAAATGCTAATGGAAGTTCTAAT
>Ga0098060_1000097_pt1 | contig 40726 bp, 66 predicted proteins | sample 21_taG_FD_77063 | JGI IMG/M metagenome (GOLD analysis project Ga0098060, IMG submission 77063) | Marine viral communities from the Subarctic Pacific Ocean - 21_ETSP_OMZ_AT15319 metaG | ecosystem: Environmental > Aquatic > Marine > Oceanic | place: Pacific Ocean | collected 2015-01-19 | reverse complement strand
GTAGATGGGGTCAACAAGCTAACGGTAGTACAATGGAATTTGGTGGAGAAATGAATGAAGCTTCAATATGGAATAGAGTTTTAACAGCAAGTGAAATTGCTGATATTTATACTAGAAATAGTATTGGGGTTGCTTTAGGTTGAGCCAAGAATACTATGACCATTTGAATAATGGGGAAACATATACCTGTGACAAATGTCAAACAGCAACACTAGGAGCTCACGAATATGACCAATATATCAAATTCCAATATCACTACTGTGAGCCATGTTGGAATTATATGAAACTAAAGAAAGGTACTTGTGACAAATGTGGAAGTTACATGACCAACAGAAGTGAAACGCCAACAATCTTAATAAAATGTGGTTGTGGAAATGAGGTTGAGTTAAAATAATGGAATGGTTAGCAGGAAACAGACTTAGAGGAACGACAGCAGAAAGACCTGAATATGGTTTGCCAAGTGGTAGTGTTGGTGGTTGGGTAGAACTTGCAAGAACTACGTTAGGTAGTGCAGGAGATACAATTTCAGTTGCAAGTTTACCTGATAAAAGATATTATATGTTATTAACAGATAATCGACCATCAGGGAATTTGAATGTAGGTCATAGAGCTGGAAATGGTTCAATAGATACAGGTTCTAATTATGCTAAAAGACCGTCAATTAATGGAGCATCAGATATCACTACTCATGTAAATAATAATAATTTTCTTGAAACTGATGGGTTAAATCATACAGATAATATGTTTTCAGTTAATTATTTAGCAAATAAATCTGATAAAGAAAAATTAGGAATTGGTCATTGTGTAAGACAGAATACAGCAGGTGCAGGTAATGCACCAAACAGAACTGAATATGTAGGAAAGTGGGCAAACACATCAGTTGTTATTGATACATTACAAACAATAAATTTTGGTTCAGGAGATTTAGCAAGTGGTTCAGAATTGGTCGTACTAGGTTGGGATCCATCAGATTCACATACTACTAATTTCTGGGAAGAATTAGACAGTACCACAACTACTACATCAGGAACTATACAAAGTGGAACGTTCACAGCTAAGAAATATCTCATGTATCAAATAGTTGGCAAGAAAGCAAGTGGTTCAGGTACAGGTTCTCCACGCTTTCAATTTAACGGAGATACAGGTTCTAATTATGCACAGAGAAATAGTATAAATGGAACTGATTATGCTTATGCAAATCAAGCATCTGCAAACATAGGTGGAGATGGAAACACAGCAGGAGAAATGGCTATGTTTACAGGATTTATAATTAACAATGCAGGTACAGAAAAATTATTTCTAGGACACTCTGCTTTTGGAAATACAGCAGGTGCAGGACAAATCGGAAACAGAGGAGAAATAGCTTGTAAATGGGCTAACACATCAGATCAAATCACTTCTATTCATTGTATGAATCTAAACTTTGATGCAGGTGCAATAATGAAAATATGGGGTGCTGACTAATGGCATGGATTAAAGCAGGTAGTACAACATTGACAACTCAAACTGATCCTATTAATTTTACAGTAACAGCAAATAAATTTAATAATATAATGTTACATGGATTCCAAACTAATTCATCTTGTTCAACACAATTAAATGTTGATAATAGTTTTTCAACTAATTACGCATCAAGATATTCACATAATGGAGCTACTGATTCAACAGGAGCAAGTCAGGCATTTATGTCAATAGGAGAATCCACAGCACATGATAGATTCCAAATTATTTTCTGTACTAATATAACATCAGAAGAAAAATTATTTATTGGTTTTGAAAATTGTAGAAACACAGCAGGAGCAGGTACAGCTCCGTCAAGAGCTGAAATGGTAGGAAAATCTACTCAATCTTCACAATTTACATCAGTTACACCAAATTTGTCAGGTGGAACAGGAGAATGGGAATCTGGAACTAATGTCACAGTATTAGGTAGTGACGGTACAGAAACATTAAACGTTCAAGACGGTGCAATCTATTATGATACTGACCTAAACAAAGAGTACGTCTTATACAACAACACTTGGACTGAACTGTAGGTAGTTTAAATTGGTTAAAATAGCAAAAGTTTTTCAGTCAAATGTATTTCAGAACAATGCATACCAACAAGAATGGGGAGACTATACATATCAAAAGAATGTGTTTCAGAATAATGTATTTGATGTAAGACCAGAAATAATAAAAATTGTATCAGAAACACTTGCACTTACAGAGGCAACTGTATTTCTAAATACAATACTAAAATCAATATCAGAAACAGTAGCAATATCAGAGGCATATGCACAGAAAAGAGAAATGTTAAGATTAGTTAATGAAACACAATCAATACAGGAATTCCAAGGAGATGTCATGCAGTTGTTCAGATATGTTAATGAGACAGAATCTCTATCTGAAAACACATCAATATTGTTAGGCTTGCTTAGAGCAGTAGATGAAGACGAATCTTTGACAGAATCACTTTTATCAACAAGAACCATGTCAAGATATGTCAATGAGACAGAAGGACTTACAGAAACAGTAACAAGATTAATGGACATGGTAAAAACCATTAGTGAGACAGAGGCAATAACTGAAGCACCTATTAGACTAAAAGCAATACTTAGGTCAATCAATGAGACAGAAAGTACAACAGAATCAGTTTCAAGATTAGGAGATATACTTAGGTCAATCAATGAGACATTATCAATGTCTGAGACACTTGCTAGATTAATGGAGATAAATCGCTACGTAAATGAGAGTGAATCAGTGACCGAATCAATTACAAGAAACATGAGTATGGTAAGAGCAGTAGCAGAAACACTTGCACTTACAGAAAATGTGACAAAATTAAAGTTGCTTATCAGAATTGTTACTGAATCAGTTTCACTTCTTGAATCATTACTCAATCCAAAAACAATGACAAGGGTTGTAAATGAAAATGAATCATTAGCAGAGGCACTTACAATATCAAGAATACTTCGCAGGGTTGTAGCAGAGACAATAGAGGAAGTGGAAAGCATTAATCGTCTCATGAGTATGAACAGATATGTAAACGAGACAGAGGAAACAACTGAAACAATATCAAGGTATAAGACTATTGCAAAATATGTAAACGAGACACTAGGACTAACTGAATCGTTACTAAATCCAAAAGTAATGTTCAGATTGATAAATGAAAATCAATCAATACAGGAGTTCCAAGGAGATGTCATGCAGTTATACAGATATGCAAACGAGTCATTAGGTATAAGCGAAGCAGCAAACAGGTTAAAGGCAATAAGACATATGGTAAATGAGACAGAAGAGACTACAGAAACAAACAACAGACTTAAAGTATTACTAAGACCTGTAAATGAGACTCTTGCATTGACAGAGAACATCGCTAGATTTAGATCAATATTAAGATATATAAATGAGACATTAAGTATATCCGAAACATTCACAATTAGGCGTGTAATGGTAAAATATATCAATGAAACAGTGGGATTGGTAGAAAATATAGCAAGAAAATCAGAGTTAGGCATACAACAAATCACAAATCCTGTTCGTGGATTCGCACGAGGACTCGTATCTAAGGGCAGAGCAACAGGAAAGATAGTCAAAATATTTAAGCGAGGAAATCAAGTAAAAACATGAGCAGTAATCTTAACTATAGAGACGTAGAATACCGTGTAAAGGTAGGAGACAGAGTAAAATTAACATTAACAATGACTGATTACACAGGAACAGCATTGAATTTATCAAATACTACATCATATTCTACAGGTAAATGGAAGGTATGGAAACCAGATGGAACACTAGTAGTAAATGGAACCATAACATTTGAAACCAGAGCAAGCGGTATTGTGAGTTATACTCTAACAGCAACAGATACAGTACTTGCAAACGCAGGCATATGGGAAGGAGAAGTAGAGATCAAATCAACATCAGATGTAATCACTGAACAATCACGCACGTTTAACTTTGTAATAGAGGAAAGTTACTAATGGGAGAAATCAAGATAGTTTCAGGCATATGCAATAAATGTAATCATCCACAGATAACACATGAAGGTAATCAAGGATGTCTATACCCTGTACCAGAACAGGGAGAACCATCAGAAAATTGTGGTTGTGAATCAATAGGATCTTACTAGATAGATTTATATAATTAATCACTGTAAGTTATTTATGATAAAATTATCAGATATACAAGACGAAATATATTTTGGTTTTAGAAGATCACAGATGGAAGCATTGAAAACTGAAAGGTTAGGTGTCATACATGTATCAGATGTAATAAAACCATGTATGAGGAATGTAGTTTATAATAAAATCACACCACATACGATGAGTACTGAAGATATGAAGTCATTATATTTTGGACAAGTGGTACACTCAAATTCAATGATTGCAGAACCACAGCATCATGAAAAATTCTTAGCATACAACTATGTCAAAGACGAGCCATTGACAAGAGAAGAAGCATTACAGATACCACCAGAAGATCCTGAACACCTTGACATAATATACGGAAGTATAGATGACTTGGTAAAGGTAGGAGACAAGTGGGTCATATGCGATAAAAAAACAACAGGCTCTATTGATTATTTCAGCAGGGCTACATCTAAAGCAAGTGAGTCACACGTAGCTCAGATCAACAGATACAGAGTATTGCTTAAGAAGTGTTATGACATAGATGCAGAATTTGGATGTGTAGTTTACATATCAAATAGAATTGAAAAAGATTCTAGAGACAAACCATCAGTAATATCATTCAAACTAAAGCCTATAGAAGAGACATTGGCTGACATGGTTAACAAAGCACGTATACTTAAAGATTCTATGGTAGAATGTAATCTACCTGAGAGAACAAAATGTTTCTTATGTGACGGTATGTGTCCTTTTGCTTCAACTTGTTTTGAAGACAATAGGAAAAAATGGAACGAAAAATGATATACCCTGCATGTAAAAGAAAAATGCATCATTCTTGTCCAGTTCAATATGCAGGACTGATTAAATGTGACTGTCACTGTCATAAGATAATTGGTGCAGGTTAAGTAAATATTGAAAATATATTTCAACGGTAACAACAAGGCACATATGGAAGCACTTGAGCAGTGCAAGGTAAAAAATGTGATGTTATCATTCAAGTATTCTTACGCCAATATTACAAAATTTAGAGACAAATTTGATAAGATATTTGTGGTCGCAGGAACAAAGACTGATCCTGACAGGTACTATGAACTGCTAAAAAAACACAGAGAATCATATGACTACGCAACTCAGTTTGACGTTTTTTACAATATGAATGAGACACTAAAGTATTACAGAAAAGAAAGGGAGATGGGAATAGACTGGACAATACCAGTATTGCAGGAAAACTATCTTCATCATCTGTCACAGCTAAGACCAGAATCAGATTCCTATGTGTGTTTAGGAGAGATACATGGAAGAGAAGAAACAGAAGATCAGATAAGAAAACTACCAGCTAATCTAAAATATCACGGACTTGCAAAAGGAAGGTATGTTTCACAGACAAGACAGTTTGAATCATTAGATACTTCAGGATGGATATCAGCAGCCATGTCAAAAAAATGTGAGGTATGGAACAATAACTCTACTAACTTCATGTTCTTTGGAGAGAAGGGAAAGTCTATGAAGCCTATGCTTAACCACGCCTGTGAAATACACAAGGAATATTTAGAAATTATCAACGTAAATAAGAATGATATACTTGATGGAGAATACTATGCGTTGCTCAAAGCACCATTTGCACTTCTTTACATGCCAATGTGCAAGCAATTAAACATATTAGAAGACAATTTTAATCTTTAAATATTTGTTTTTTTAACTGATTTATATGTCTGATATATTTAAAATTCAGCCATTAGACGAACAAGGAGCAAAAGTTGTTGTTGATGGTAGAAAAACAGTATCACCGTTCAACTCTGCAAAACATCTAAAGACAGCAAACATACCTGCTCTATGTGATCAGTGTGTATACAGGTCAATAGATACAGGAGGAAATGGCAAATGTCCAAAATATGAGGCAGGTGCTATGTGTGCAATTAGGAAGGACTTTGTACAATTAATTAATGAATTAGATACACGTAATCCAGAACATGTAAAAACAATGCTAGACATGTTAGCAAAACTATCGTTTGAAAATGTACTAATGGCATTGACAGAATCAAAATTTGATGGCAACATACCAGACAGAAATACTAAATCAGAGGTCAATACTTTACTTAAAATTATAAACACTATAGGAGAGATATCAAGCAAAATAGTAGTTAGTGAAGAACAAAGATTTAACAAACAAGGAGACATAGAGTCTATCTTCCGACAGATAAAGGCTCAGAAAGCCAGTGATTAATTTGGTAAAACCAACAGACACTTTTATAGAAGAGAGAAAAAATTTTGTGGAATCTCTTACAGATTGTATTACAAAGCCTAGCAAGTTTAGTGAGATATTTCTAGATCATAAACTGTTTGAATATAATAAGAATTATGTTGACTGTCAAGAAAGATTCATAGTATATCGTTCTGGTAGACAAGTAGGAAAAACAATGTCTACAGCAGTAAAGACAATTCACTTTGCCTTCTTTGCTCCCTTGTTATTAGAGACAGTATCTAAAGACTGTACCATAGTCATAGCAGCACCTACACAAAATCAGGCTAGTATCATGTTTGACAGAATCAGAACGCTTGTGATGAACAGTGATTTCTTGCGTTCATACGTGGTTAGGAACACACAATCAGAACTTTGGATTAACTTCTTAGACAACTCAGGTATGAGTAAGATTATCACAAGAGCAACTGGTGAGACAGGTACAGGACTGAGAGGTTATTCTCCACACGTAATTATCGCTGACGAGTGCAGTTTTATTAAGACAGATATACTAAAGGCTTTTCTACCTTCTGGTATGGCTACAAAGTCAAGAGTATGGCTGACATCCACGCCATTCAGTAAGGCAGGTTATTTCTATGAGGCATGTTTGAATTCCAAGCCTACAAAACCAGACGGTGTATGGACAGAGTTTCACGTATCATCACTTGATAACCCTATGATCAATGACGATCCTGCGTTTGTAGAGGAAATCAAGAACTTGACTAGAGATGCATACGTACAGGAAATCGAAGGTAACTTTCTGGATATTGGTGATGCCCTTATTCCTAACAGTCTTATCATGGAAGCTATTACTGACTATAAACCTAAAGGCAGAGTCACATATTACATGGGTGTAGACGTAGCAAGAACAGGTAGAGACGAGACAGTATTTACAGTAATAGGTGTGGACAGTAATGATGTAGCATTTATAGAGGAGGTAGAACATGAAGCACAATCTAACGTAGTTCAGGTATCAGGCAGAATACAGGACTTTTGTAGAAAATATAATATAGAAACAGTCTTCGTGGATGAGACTGGACTTGGTGGAGGTTTGGTAGACTTGGCTAGAGCACAAGGAACACCAGTAAGAGGTGTCATATTTTCATTACAGGAGAAGGCAGAGATGTATAAGAACCTAAGACTGTTGTTTGAGAACCACAGGATTAAACTAAAACAGGTTAATAAACTGATATACCAACTGTCCTATTTACGAAGAGAATATACCGAGACAGGTATAATGAAAATTAAATCAGATGAACATGACGACTATCCAGACAGTCTTGTTTTAGCATGTAAAGCCATGTCAGCAGGCGGAACATGGCATGTAATGGATGTAGGTAAGAACTTACGAAAGGCTATGTTCGGTTAAATTTAAATACAAACACTACCTCTTTTATATATGGGAGAACTAGAAAAGTTAATAGACAATCTAATAAGAGATGTTAAAAATCCCAAAATGAGAAAAGATCTTATTAGTAGACTAAAAGCAGCACAATCTAAGGAACAACCATTAGAGGATTTAACAGATGGTAAGTTAGAAGAGATTGAAAAGTTAAAAAAGAAACTAAACAAAGTGGCAAAATTAAACAAATCATTAGTAAAAATATCAAAAGAAAGAAGATGGAACAGATCAACAGGTAGTCCATTGTCTGGAGGAGCAAAGAATGAAGAAGATTCTAGATTATTAAGCACAGGTGCAGGTACAGGATGGAAAGGATTCACTGAAAAACCTAAAGTAAGAGCAGCATTACCTAAAGGAACTGAAAAGAAACCAGCAGAAACATTTGCAGTAAGCAACAAACAACCATACGGAGGAAAATCACCTTTGTCAAGAACCGTTTCAACAGGTGTAAAAACAGATGAACCTACTACAGGTGGGGTAAAAGACAGTGCAGCACCAATTACAAATACTTCAAGTAAACAAAACAAAAAAGAAAACAAAAAAGAATCAAAGTCAAGAAAATTCTTAAACAGATTATTAGGAAGAGGTGAAAAAGAAAAACCATTGACAAATAGTAAAGCACCAACACCAACATCTACAGAAACATCTAGAACACAAAGCGGTGCAATACCAAAACCAGATGACAAGACTTCTCAGACAGCGACAGCATCAACTTCACAGATAAAAGAAGAACCAAAAAAGAAAAAGAAAGAAAAGAAACAAGAGAGTAATGCAGATGCATTAGAGAGACTAAAAAGAGAACACGAAGCATCTAAGAAAAAAAGAGAGGCATTGTCGAGTGGCAAGAAGGTTGAAAAACCTAAAGGAAAGAAAGGAAAGAAAGGAAAGAAGACTGTATCAACATCAGATTTCACAAGTGAATTCTCTCGTGGAGCACCAAGACAAGATGAAGTAGATAGAAAAAGAGAACAACAAATAGAAAGAGGTAGAGAACAAATGGTAAGCACAGGTAATTTTTCAGAATCATATGCTTCAGGAGTTAATAGGCGTAATACAAGACGTAAAAAGAAATCATTGATAAAAGCTATGGAAGAATTCCTATATAAATTAGAAAAAGATGCTAGCGGATATGGAGATTTAGGTGTAGCAAATGTATATCCTATGGAAAGTTACAATGAACCTTCATTAATAGGAAAACCTGTAGGAGAAATACAGTCTCCTAGTAATATTAGTGAAACTTATATAGTATCTAGAGAAAGTAAAGGTAAGGAAAATGACAATGAACAAGATAATAAAAACTAAGGTAGGAGACGAGATTAATTACTTCGTAAATGGGCAAGAAAATCATGGTGTAGTAACCAAGATGAGTGCAACTTATGTTACAGTATTTAAAGAGGATGGCAAATTCTATCAAGTTCCATTAGATGAAACTTTCTTTGTTAAGGATATTATAGTAAACAAGGCTTGGGATGATATGTCTATGGAAGAGAGAACTGAACAACTTCAGAAGGCTAGAGCCTATTCTCCAAGATTATTATCCAAGGCTTGGAATCAGATGCCACAGGAACTAAAGGATGTTCTAACTAAAGTATCAACTGGGCAAGGAGCAGTAAGCCCAGATTACAGACAAGGTTACAAACACAGTAAAACTACACCATTAGAAAATCCACAGACAAGACAAAGTTCTGCTGACGATGCAAGATCTTTGCATGGACAAACTAGTGAGATTGGTACTCCGTTGCCAAAAGGTGGTTCACAAGCACCAGTTGGAAAAAAACCTGAACATGATATAGGTACAACATACGGATTAACCGTGCAGCAACCTTCGGAAGAACTTACACAAGAGGCAGTAACAGGAACACCAAAGGGTAAAGAAGCACCAAAAGATTTAGCATTAAAAAAAGCATTAGGCGTATTATATGAATTACAAAAAAAAGGTAAACTATTAGCACCAATACCAAAGAAACAGACAACTGGAAATAAAAAACTCATGCAAAGAGAACCAGCTAAAGATATTAAAAATCCATCAGAAAAATTTCAACAACGTGCAAACACACCAGTAGGAGCACCAACAGTAGGTGGTGATAATGTATACAGTGATGACGGTCAAAACTTTTACAGATTAGGTCAAAATCAAACTGGTAAAGGACATGGTAGAGGCAAAGTTAAAGTAACTGGTCAAGGTGGTAAGGAAAAAAAGAAACCAGTGTTTGGAGCAAAAAAATCAGCAACACAAAGATTACTTGAACAGTTAAAATCAGATGTAGAACAAGGAGTATATGGTAACGTAGCAGGTAGAACGACTAACGGAGTATCAACTGATACAAAAGTAGATGCACCAAACGATTACGAAGGACAATCACATGAGGCTAAACCAGAACAATTCAAGTACGAAGAAAAGAAACCAAAGGTAGACGATGATCATACTACTAAAGCAGGAGAATTTGTATACACAGACAATCCAGAAAAATATAAAACAAAATCAGTAAAAAAAATAGGTGTTCCAGAATCACAGCATAACACTTGGGGATTGAGATATGCAACCAAGGAAGAGATAGAAAAAGCAAAGAAAGATTGACTGCAATAGATAAACTAAAGTCATTACTCGCAAAGGATGCATTGAATCCAGACAGTAAATATAAACCTAATTTATTAAATTCACAAAGATTTGCAAGACTATCAGCACAAGCAAGAGGAGCTGGTGCTGAAGGTGGAAAACTAGGAGATGCCTCGCAAAGAGGTTTGAAACAATCAGAAAAAAAGAAGAAGACAAAGAAGAGACACCGAAGTAAAGCACCACAGGCATCACCAAAGAAGGGAACAAAGAAAGAACTTTATCATGGAACTGAAAGACAAGCTGGTAACTATCCTGCTTTAGGAACTGATTCTGGTAAAAAAAGTGGTAAAAGATTTGCTAAACTTTTTCGAGAAATCAAACAATCAAAAGAGTCAGTTGATGACGAAGAAGCATACCTTACAGCTATGGGTAAGATACCAAGACAAAGAACAATATCACCTGAAGCATATGATAAGTTAACGGAAGAACAGAAACTACAGTTCTTTAATCCACATAAAACATATGATTCAGACGACAAACACAAGTCAATAAACAAACTCAAGGCTTTACTAGACGACAAACACAAGTCAATAAACAAACTAAAGTACTTACTTGCAAAGGAAGGGGAGAGTAACAGCGGAGAAAAGTCACATAAAGAGGACAGTGAAGCAAAGGAAAAAGAAACAGAGACACCAGAAAACTTTGATAAGAGACCGTTTTACCCAAGAATAAGAAGAGAGTTTTATGATCCAGAAGACAAAGATCCTTTCTGACATAAAGTTTTATATATTAGGTCTGTAGATACATTTTTATATGAGAAACGATGAGCCTAAAAAATGTATAGAGTGTCAAGCAACTCTACCATACAGATATAAAGGAAGACAGAAGATCTATTGCTCTGATGTTTGTAGAAAAAGTTATAACAAACGAAAAGAACAACAAAGTAGTTGAACATCTACGTAGATGGTGGAACTAGAAATTCTAATATCTGTCTTGTCGATGGCAAACATGTCGTTGTAAGATACAGAAAAAAGAATCCCACTAATAACGAACTTGAATACTTGGCATTATTATATGCACTCGGATATGTACGTGACAAATACAAACATAGACAGGTTACAATATACAGTGACTCCATGCTTATAGTAAATCAGATGAACGGTAAGTGGAGAGTAACCACACCAAACTTAATATTATTACATGACAAATGTTCACGCATGATTACGAACAAAATTAAATTAAAATGGATTTCAAGAAAGTTTAACCTTGCAGGTCACGTTCTTGAGAAGTAGATTTTCTAGGGTATGTGTTGTTTGGTTTTTCATCAGCCTGTTCATGCTGTTTAAATAGTTCTAACATTCTTTTAAACAATGCAGCATCACTTTCATACATGTTGCCGTTCTTTGTTTTCTTTAAATACTTTGCAAACTTTCTAAACTCATCTTTGTCTTCCCATAATATTGATATGGTTGTAAACACTGTTCCTATTTTTCTGTTTACCATAAAAACAAATACTGAAACAAATATATAAATGTTTATAGATACGTTTTTATAACCTATGAAACGTTATACTGCATGGGTTCTAAAATAAAAGCCAAGTTTGATGGTGGTTGTAAAATCTGTGGAGCCGATTGGGCTGTAGGTGATGACCTATTTTATCAGAAAAATCCTAAAGCAATCTGTAATGATGAATCTTGTTTCAATCAACAAGGTGGAACTGTAAGCCAGTTCTCTTTCAATAAAAAAGAGGATGTAATAATTACAAAATTGCCAGACGTTGAAGTAGGAGATACTGTAAAACAAGTAGCAGATACATTACAACAGTACGTAGTTGTTGCACACCATTTAACAAAATCACTCTATCCAGAGTTAGATGTGAACACACATACATTTGGACAGATACGATCAAAGATCATAGACCAACTTCTGTATTGCACTGACATACAGAAGCAATAATTTTTTCACAACCTTTATATTATCCATTGATTATTGTATATCAAATGCACGTAAGTGACGTATTAGACATCGAATCCAGTTACGGAAACTCTGTTGCACTTAAAGCAGGGGATAAGATTACTATCCAAGGCTTTAGTACAAAGCATGTTGAAGGAGTTGGAGCAGATGTTGCAGAAATAAAAACTACTGAGGGTACAAAACACTCTTTTGGTAAGACCATTATCGGTCAAGCAAAAAGTGAGTACTGGAATGACGTAGTTCAGAAGTGTTTAGACAAGGATGCAAGTGATGGACTTGACTGTTGGGTAGTCGAAAGACCAGCAGAAGGAACCAACAGAAATATGTTGAGCCTATCAATGTTTCCACCTAAGCCTTCCCAATAATTTTTTTTATTATGAGATGTAAACTATGTTACAAGACATTTAAATCATGTGGATGTACTGGAAAACATTGTTGGGAATCACAACACTGTTACGACTGTCATTACCTAGGAATAAATGTAAACTTGACAAGGAGTATCAAGTATGAAGTGTGACCGATGCGGTGAAGAGATGGACAAGATGACAGTATGCCATCAGATATGTCCTAACTGTGGAGCAGTAGTAGATTGTTCTGACGGTGTGTTTGACTAAAAGTTTTAATATTAGTCACATAAAAATACTGTGTGGAAATAACTTTTACTACTAAGAGAATAAACAAAAAATTATACGAACAACTAATTCTTTATTATATATATGAACATTATCATTTCAAAGACTACAAGAGATTGCAGGAACAGGACAAGTGGAAAATCGAAATTAAAAAAACTTCTGATTTCAAAACTAGTTTCTACAGCAACACAGCAAAACAAGATCAGTTAGATTATTCATTACCTCATGGTGTCACAGGACTTGGAAAAGTAACATGCTATGTTCAAGACAATAACAACGACATGTATACAATGCAGAACATGACAGTTGTTTGTCACGAGTTGGCACATATGATACTCATGATATATTATCCAGACGTAATAGTAAAACAAAGACATGACGATTATTATGGAAGAACAGGAGATGACAGAAAGTTTTTCTCATCAGAAATTCATGACAGAATAGTAGAAGGCAAGACAAAAATATTCAGCAGGAAAATTACAGTGTTTAAATCATTCAGATTCATTGGCGTGGATATATCAGACATTACAAACAATAGAAAAATAGTTAGAGTATAACATTTAAATTATTGTATCACATACGTATTTGTATGGGAGATAAATCATGCAACAGATGTGGCAAGAGAGGACTGACTTGGGATCAAGATTTTCATAGTAAGACAGGCAAGTGGAAGTTAGAAAATCATAAGACAGTAAATGGCAAGTGGTGCAATAAACCAAAGGAGATTGAAATGGGTCGTAAATCTGACTATGATATTTGTGAGTTATGCATCGAATCAGACTTTGGAAAATGTAAGGCAGGAGAAAAAGAGGAACATATTAAAAAGTACCACCCTGATGGCAGAACAATGTCAAACTTAGACTGGCATATGGAAATGGGTATGAGGCATATGTATTTAAAACATTATAGAAACGATGTCAATTATCATAGATATAAGCACCTAGACAAAGGTAGTAATAAGTAGATTTAAATAAGTGTATTACTATAATCTAACCATATGTTTTCTAAAAAAATTGAAATAAATTTAGAAAAGAGAGACGATATAATACATTTAGAACCTATCAGTGATATACATATTGGTCATGCAGGTTTTGATGAAGATCATTACAAGAAAAGAATTGCTGCTATATGCAGAGACAAAAACAGATACACATTCTTTGGTGGTGATGCACTTGATGCAATCACAACTTATGATAAACGATTTAATCCTGACATGAGTTTGGAACATGACATAGACAATCAAAGAATGATATGGCAGAGACTTACACAGAAACTGTTTGACATACATGCCAAACAAAAGAATGAAAAGGTGTGGGGTTTCTTTCACGGTAATCACGATTACAAAATACCTCAAATCAGCAGGGCATATTTAGAAAATACTATGTGTACTCCCAACGGTCTAACATTCATGGGTAGCCGTGGAGTGTTAGGACTAGAAATCAAATATAATAAAAAGGTATTAGCACAGTGGTCTATCCTATTTATGCATGGTTCAGGTGGGGGTAAACCAGAAAGAATGATGGAACAAATGAAACACAATGCTTACTATGACGTATTTTTATGTGGTCACTTGCATCAGAAAAGGTATCAACCTGAATTAGTATATGATTTTGATTGGGGTAACGGAAAGACATGGGAAAGAGACATACATCTAGGCAATACAGGCACGTTTTGTAAGACTTTGGTAGAAAATACTGATGGATATATGGATAGAAAGAATGAGATTATAGGATCACAGATAGGAACCTTGACATTATCATTCAATGCTGAGGAGGGAACTATAAATGGTCATATCTAAACCTGTTCGTGCTAAGAAAAAAAACATACCTAATTATATAAACGTAGATACAACTCCTAAAAGAGTTAGTACTAGAGACAAAGTTATAAAGAGTTTGAAAAAGAACAAGACAGGAATATCTTTAATTGGAATAGCTGAAGATATTAACGTAGCAAGTCAGGGAAATCTTCATGAGACATTGAAAAGAATGTTAAGAAGAAAAGAGGTAACGTTAGAACCATGTGTCATCTGTGGGCGAACAGAATTATATAAACTTTCAAAATAATTATAATTTATATTTCTTTTTATATTTCTTTTACAGCTTAATTTAAATATACCAGTAACATAGGTTGTTGTATGTTTATTGAAATTCATATTGATGGACTTAAAGATGCACAAGTTGTTGCTATTGAAAAGGCAGGAGAGGTTGCACTTGAACTAGAAAAACGAGGCAAACGTTTCCGTTTAGGAAAAACCTGCTAGTATTTTTTATTAAGATTTATATTTAAGAACATTTAATACCATACTATGCAGTTCAACTCAAGTATCAAAACAATATCTGTTACTGAAAATGCAAGAAGAATTTATCAAGAGCTAAATGATATAAAACCAAAAGAAATGTCATTCAGTTCCTTCCTTGCTTTTGTTGCAGAGGACTATTTAATTAACTACACTGGAAATGTTCCAGAGAAAAAAGAAACGGACATAATGTCCGAAGATTGGTACTCCGTTGTCAACAGTTGTGATGAAGAAGAATTAAAAAAGATACAGGAAGCTTTAATAAAAATACAAAACCTAATAGATAACAGAGTGAGGAAACAACTATGCTGACACGTTCTGCCGTAAGAGATACTCTTTATAACTTGAGTGGAACAGGTATTTTTCAACAGAGAAAGTATGTTGATGTGATTGACAGACTTACCACAAACAGCGTGTTCACTGTAAATTTTATGGAAGATAACATGTATGAATATCTTTCAGAATTAGATCCAGAAGATTTCAAAGAAATAATAAGAGAAGCAGTATACAGGTCACTTGACACACGTTTTGCAGGTGCCATTGATGTAGAAAATGCTTTCAAAAACATGACGATAAGACTGGTCTCTAATGACATAGAGTTAATGCATAATCTAAATGCAAGAGACCATGAAAACACGGTAGTTGTTTTTGACTGCGAGGTTATTGCAACCGAAAAAGAAAAAACATTCACCAAGTTTTGTGAAGGCTACTGTCCTCTATGTGGTCAAGAAGTTGGTGTCAAGGCAAACGAAGACAGAAAGATTGAAGATACTTATTGCACAAACATCAAATGTAAAAAGGCAAAACTTATTCTAAGAAAGAACACGTTAAAAACTGATAACATACAGTCAATATATGTTCAGGAACCAATGTCAACTTCGAAGAACAATACTCCTGTAATGATAAAGGCTATATTGACAGGAGCCTTATCAGGTAAAATATTCATAGGTCAGAAGAAAAGAATAACAGGAATCTACAAGTCAGTCATAGATACGAAGACAAATATCAATGAAATAACAATCGAAGTTATATCTGAACGTGATTTGGAAGAGAAGAGCATTACTGAGTTAAATTCTGATGACATTTCCGAGTTAAAAAATCAAACAAAAAATGAAGAAAAGTTTATACAAAAACTTACAGATAGTTATGCTCCACTCATAGTAGGTTACAAGGATATCAAGTTGGCTATCATGTTGTTTCTAGTAGGTGGTCATTCCAAGGTCAAACGTGAAGACATTAACATGTTTCTTATAGGAGACCCTTCAATGGCAAAGTCAGAACTGTTGAAGTTTGGGAACAAAGTCACAGACAAGTCAATGTATACATCAGGCAAGGGTTCATCAGCAGCAGGTCTTACAATAGGTCTGGTCAAGATGGAAAATGGAAATCATGTTGCACAGGCAGGTGTTCTTCCGCTTTGTTCTGGCGGATTTGCATTTATTGACGAGTTTGACAAGATGTCTAAGGATGACAGAAGTGCATTACACGAAGGCATGGAACAACAGACAGTAAGCATCGCAAAGGCAGGATTCAGAATGACTCTGCCAGCAAAGACTCCAATACTGGCAGCAGCAAATCCAAAGTATGGAAAGTATGATACATCACAGACAATTCTTGACAATATTGACATTCCAATACCATTAATATCAAGATTCGATATGATATGGCTTATACGTGACACTGTTGACGAGAAGAGTGACGAAGAGAAAGCAAAGTTCATACTTGACACGTTTACAGGAGACGTTAAAATGAAGGCAGACATATTTGATGAGGAAAAACTTCGTTCATTCGTAAACCATGTGAGAACTATAGAACCAGTAATGACAGAAGAAGTAAAGGTAAGACTGGCAGATATATACAAGAATATGAGAAAGGCATCAAACAATAACAACGGTATTGCAATAGGAACAAGACAGTTGGAAGCACTTGTAAGACTGACTGTTGCACATGCAAAATTGCTTATGAAAACAGAGACAGACATATCTGACGTTGAATGTGTGGAAGGCTTGTTCAATTCTATGTTTAAAGAGTTTGGAATTGATATCAAGCAAGGCTCGTTCAATCAGAACGTGTTTTATACGTCATCAAAAATGAACAAACAGCAGTTGTTTGATCATATATGGGCAGAGTGCAAAGACCATGAGGGTGTTGTTTTGCATGCAAACTTTATCAAAAAGTTATCAGAGAACGAAAAGTTTGATGAGAAATCTGCAAACATGTATTTTGATAGCATGGAAAGACAATGTATTATAAAACATGTAGGAGATAACAAATGGAAAAAAGTGTAAAGGATTCAACACATTATTTAATAAAAGGCTACCCAGGTTTGGAACACACAGCAGAATATATCAAACCTTTGATACCACCTTCAGATACATACATCGAGGTATTTGCAGGCATGGGTAGAACTGTAGAGATTGAAAAACATAATACGGTAGTCTTAAATGACATGTCAGACTTTGCAGTCAAAACACTGAAAGAAAAGTTTCCAACAGCGATAGTAACACAGTTAGATTATTCTGAGGTGATAAAGAACAGTTACAAAGATCCTGATACGTTTCTTTTCATTGATCCGCCTTGGCGTAAGAACATTTACAAGAACAATGCAAAACCTGTGTTCACTCATGACTCTCCAATTAAATATTACGACAAAATTTTATTTTATCTCAGTGATGCAAAATGTAAATGGATATTATGTGTAGACAAGGATGAACATGAGATAGGTAGCAGAGTCAGTAGAAGTGGATGGGTAAATAAAGTCTATGAGCATCCAACTAAGAAATTATATGGTAGACCTATTGGAGTAAGATTGGCAAGTAACATGTGGAGCAGAAATGACTAAGGAGAAAGATTCAAATATAACAGATACAGTAGATAATGATATGTCAGAAGAAGTTGTAGAAGAAATTATAGAAGAACCAGAAGTAGATTTGTCAGTGTCACAATTAAAAGGTGTCGGTGCAAAAACAGAAGAGAAATTAATTAGCTTTGGTGTGGTATCTTTGCTTGACTTGTGCGTTCGTGGTGCAAAAGAAATATCAGAGATAACAGGTGTTGCAAAAGACACAGCAAAGACTTGGATATTTATGGCACATAAAATGTTAGAAGAAAACGGTATGATCAGAAAGTCAGACATGCCAGTCCAAGAATTACTTACTTATCAGTTAAATCATAGAAGACTCAAGTGTGGAGCAACCGAAGTAGATGAATTATTCGGTGGCGGTCTTACACCAGAAGCTGTTTATGAAGTATACGGTGAGTTTGGCAGTGGCAAAACACAGTTTTGTATGTCAGTCACAGCAGAAACACTTGCAAACAATGGTAAAGTAATATGGATTGATTGTGAAGACACATTCAAGCCACAAAGACTTGTAGAAATACTAAAAGCAAGAGAACTTGTAGCTGATGAAGAGGAAGCAGTAGATCTTATTGGCAACGTAAAGTATTTTCATACTCCTACAACAGAACAGTTGACTGGCACAGTTGACAGTCTATCTAAACTTATGAGAGAAGAGAAGACAGATCTGCTAGTGCTTGACGGTTCCATTGGACAGTTCAGAGAGGAATATCTAGGTAGAGGAACACTTGCAGAGAGACAAAACGAAATAGCAAGACTCATGACACACATAAAAAACATCTCATACTATTTCAGATGCACTGTATTGTTTACCAATCAGGTACAAAGTGATCCAGCAATAATGTTTGGTGATCCAATCAAACCTATCGGTGGAAACATTGTAGCACACGCATCAACTTACAGAACGTACTTTAAAAAATCAGGCAAGAAACGTATTGCTAGAATGGTAGACAGTCCTGAACACAAACAGATGGATGCATCATTTGTTCTTGATGAAAAGGGAATTTCAGACAAAGATGAAGAATAAGTGCAAACAATGCAGTAGTATAATAAAAGAAGATAATCAAGACTTGTGCTGCATAAAATGCTGGGATCTATATTATTTTAATTCCACACCAACTTCCTAACATTTATATATAGTATACACGTACATATGTCATGTGGGCTAGATGTTGGTCATAAACACAAACAACTTTGGTGTGAAAGCCAACCAGAGGTAACCCGATTCCTCGCATTGATGCCCACCTTTATTAATTACCTATAGTAATTTACCTTGTGAATCCAAGGGAAAGGATGAGATCTTCCAACAGAAAAGCTGTACTATGGTTACTTAAGAATAATTATGATGAAGTATGGTTGAAATCACATACACGAAGATCTGACTTGGTATATACTAGGGGTGAATGGTATCGTGCACTTGATCTATGGAATTTGTTTGATGGCATATGTTTTGATGACAATGATAACATTGTGTTTATTCAGATTAAAACTAATGCATGGGCAAAGGAGAAACCACTAATTTCATTCGCAAACACGCACAAAAATGTAAGAGTATTATCTATAAATGTTAAACAGAAAAAAGACAAAAAGTGGGAAGTTTTATATAGAGAATACTCTATTATAAAATAATGCATAAAGATGCTAATGGCAATTTCATAGGCAGGGGTGAAGACAGTGCATTTGAATTACTTCTACAACTATATCCTGACAAAGAAATCAAGAGACAGGTGAAGTTCAAAGACTTGCTTTCTGGTGAATGGACAGATACAGTTACAGAAAGACAGGAGAAAGAGACAATAGACATAGTTGTATATTCTGATCCGATAATAGCAATAAGAGTTCAAGATCCACATCATAATGGCAGGCTTACGTCAGCAAGAGATTTAGTTCAACGTAAAACTCTTGAGTGGAACGGTGTCAGAGTAGTAGACTTGCAGCACTATGAATGTGTTGAATTAATGAAGGAAAATGTCAGTGATAAAAGCATGAAAGAATTGCTAAATGCTCTCAAAGAAGAGGGTATTCATTAGTTATATATGTCAGAACCTTTTTTATTAGCTTCTTCTGCTTCCATATGATTTAATATTCTATGTTTTTCTTGTTTTATTTTTTCTTTAACCATGTATAAAGAAAAATCTATTTCAATAAAATTCATACCATCTTTTATGCCTTCATCAATTAATTTATCAATTTTATCTGACATTGTTACTACTTTTACCCAGTCAGGCTCAAATTCTTTTTCTTCTGGCATGATTCATTTATATATAAATATTATATAAACTTATGCCTTATCTTTGAAATAATTGCAAGAGTAGTGCTTATTATTGGTATCATTTCAAGTAAATCTATCCCATAAAGTAGAAAATCTAACACAATGTTCTTACCAAACAGATATGTGTGTTCGTGGTCTCCAAAAAAACATTCTGCTGCGGTAATAGTGTGTGGTATCTGTAAATATAGTATAATAGCAGTCACAATCATGCTTTCTGTTATATGTCTTTCGTACCAGTCGAAAAATCCCACAAATATACACACAATCTTTATTATTTTAGTGTTTCTTAGATTTTGTATGGTATCAGTAGATTTTAGTATGTTTGGCAAAGGTGAGGCAGGAATATACTATCCTAATAGTGGAAGGGTGTTAATTTATCTCAATAATCACGAATCCCTGACAGATATATTAAAAACAGTGCAGCACGAACTTATTCATGTTGCAATAGAAGAATGTGATATAGAAATGGATGAGGATCAGGAAGAAAAATTGATATTTTTTATGGCTTGGACAGATGAATTTTTGGTATAAAAGTTTCTAATTTTTGTTCTAACTAAGCCTTTACAGCATAAACACCTGTATCTACTTAGTACTTTATTCTCTTTATATAGGTGTGATTCTTCTATGAACTTTGTACAAGACTCACAATAGTGATAATTACCATCAGTTTTTTCATATCTACTACATAAGTTCCGACACATATATATTATATTGATTTCTCAAATTTAAACGTTTCTATGAAATTCTAACGCATAAATTCGTTTTGAAAAAAACCTCAATTTTCGAATTTTTTTGTGTACACACCACCGATTCCCGTTTTTTTAGTGTACATATTATACTACCCTACTAATTTTTTATGCAAAATTTTTTTCCTAGATAGATAGTATCTATCTTCTAGGTATGCCGAACTCATCCCACATAGATTTAGATAGTGTCATCTCTAATCTAACATCGTCTATTAGTTTGTCTATCTCTTCGATAGAAAGGTCACGACATCTATTCACACGTATGAACTCTAGTATCTTTTTGTGTGGTATGTCTATGTCCTTAGCAGTTTCTAATGTCATAGATACCATGACAGAATGTAGAATGAATCTCTCTCTTTGAGTTAATTCATTTGCCATTAGATATCATCTTTCTTATGATAGTGAATCCTATAAACGTTGCCATACCTATGAGTACACTCACTAATAGTTTCTTACCTGCATTACTCATGAGTAATCTAGCCCACATTCTCCACAGAACTGATAGTATTCATAGTCCTTACCACCGTCTTCTGTTTCATATACGTTTGTTCCTACTTGCATAGGTATGTGACAGTAAGGACAAAGAGAATGGTCGTCACTACTCATGCTGTAACTTTCCTATTGCTTTCCTGATTGCATTTCTTTTATAGCCTGTTGCATCTTCCAAAGCATAAAGACTATGAAGTAACTCAGAATCATCCTTTACTTTATTTATGTTTGAATCCACAATCAGATTGAATCTATCTTTTGTATGTTTTTCAATCCATTTTCTTACCCAAACAAATTTTTGTGTTCTTACTAAGTAGTCATATATCTCATAAGAATATACTATTGTCTGAGGTGTAGAATCAAACCAATCTCTTTGTTCCAGATTAATCATTCCTTCTTCCATTTCCAATCCACATATGCTTTCATAGCTTCTTCTTGACCACACTTAGAACATAGGTCAGTCTCGTTATCTTTTCTAGATAGAGCTGGGTAATCTTCATCATAACTTTTAGTTACGTTGCAGTTACCACATGTATAGTACTCAGTCATTCTTCTGCTCCACATATATCACAGTGTCTTGGCTCATCATATCCATTAGGTAGGAACTGTCTTATGTCAAAACATTTCCTACAATACTTGAAAGGCATTACTCTTCTCCAATGTATATGTTGAATCCACCAACAGGTTGTATGCATATCTTTCCTACTAATGATTCGTCTTTACGATTGTACCTAGCCTTGGCAGGTATGCCAGCAGTTGATAGTATGTAATTCATTGTCGATAGATGTAGAAACTTTTGTGCCGTTCCTACATACAGTTGCTCTATCATATCTTTCTTATTCAACAGCAAATAGTATAGGTACTTGGGAAGTATTCTTGCTTCGTTCTCTATGTCTATTACTATTCTTTTGACCATTAGATATCAATCCCTTGTTGCATGTCTTGATAGTATCTGTTGTGATGATTGCATACGTGTATAGTATGTATCTCTTCAGGCTTGTCCTCGAACTCTATTACACATCTGTAAGAGTAAGGAGCTTCAGCATTACACTTAACGTGATCTACTGTTACCATGCATGTTTCCATAGTCATACCTCTTCGTACACCTCAAGCACAGTAGTAGCTCCGCACACCTTTGCTTCGCTTATTGTATTGTTGAAAGCCATACGTATGTCACAGCCCTTGAATCCTATCTTACTTGTGGTTCTTAGCTTACCTGTTATCATGTTCTTCACTACGATAGGCTTGCCTGTTTTCTTAAGTGTCTTCTTATACCATACGATATGTGTAAGTCTTTTCATTTTATATACACCGCATTAACATGGTCTTTGTAACAAAGGTCACAGTCTATCTTCTCATACTGACTAGAGCATGGGTCTCCATACCCACACTCAAATCGTATGCCACATGTTCTACACGTATGGTTCATTTCATACTGTCCTTTACTGCTCGTTTGAACTCCTTACGTATGAAGTTAGGCACACCATCTATCGGAACCTTTAGGAAGTCATTACCAAATATCTTTTTGAGTGTTTCATCATAGTGATCGTAGGTTGTTATCATCAGTGGCTTGATAATCATATTAGGATTTGCTGTCTTTATTTTCCTGTATGTTTTACCTGCCTGTGCTGCTAGTGTTACATGACTTGTTCTCTCTGCACATTGAGGCACACCATCAGTCAGATAGATCATAAGCTTTTTCTTTCCTTTCATTTTATTCAATGCCTCTGCACAATAGACTAATGATATGCTTGTCGGAGTAAGCATGTGATACCTATCAAACCCTATCTTGTCACATTGTTTCTCGCTATTTATTTCCAAGATACCTGTCTTACGATCTGTTTCACTTCCACCGCCATAACAAACTGCCTTCATATCTATTGTTGGTATGTTTGACACTGATCTAAACATAGTTGAGGTTATGTTTTTACATATCTGTAGCTTGTCTCCCTCTCTCATAGAGCCTGAACAATCAACCGCAATTAATATGGAAGTGCCTTCGACTTTCTTACTGCTTATGTAGAACTCGTTGCCACCTTTCTTTACCTGTTCAAGGAATGATTCTATATCTATGTCATCCCCTTCATCAGATAGTTTTGGCTTTGCCTTTTGTTTTAACGTAGTGAATGTTCTACGTATCTCTGCTACTGCATCATTATATACGGTTGCTTTCTCCATTGAATGGTAACTATTAGCAGTGTTTAGCGGTTCAACATTCATACTTATAGGTGGTGCTGGCTGTGAACCATGTAATGATTTCATATCCTGTATGTCTTTTCCTTTCTTTCCTTTCTCTTTACTAGGATCAGTCTTGTTCATCTTATCTTCTATTGCAGTTAGTTGTTTGTCAGTAGGAGTATAGCCATTGGAGTGTGATTCTTCTATGGTATTCTTATTCATACTTTCAGTTCCTTCGGCATCTACGTCTCTTCTATCCTGATAGATTTTTCTTTCTGCTTTGTTAACTTCATGGTCTGCATCCATTAGTTCTGCCTGTAGCTTATTGTATTCTTCTCTATCTTCTCCTTGCAATTCAGACTTGTGTTTATTAGGTGTCTCTTCTATTAGTTTGTCTATTGCATTTGATATCTTATCGAACTCTTTCTTCCTATCCTTACTGTTTGCATTATTATTCTTCTCTTTCTCATCTTTCTTTTCATTTAGTATCTTGATACGTTCCAAGATATAATGTCCAAGACTACCGTCAAGCCAGTCATGAAATACCTTATGAATACCTCTTACAGTAGTACACACAGACTGTTCGAATATCTCATTGGTCTCTTTCTTATGTACCTTTGGTATCAAGTCATCTCTAAAGAATCTCTTCGCCAATACGTATGCATGTATCTCTCCCATCTTAGGTTTGTATGTCTCGCCATCTATGTTCCATTCAAGACCTGCATTTCTACACATGTTATTGTATGCACGCTTTCTTCCCATGAATATCTCGCCATCGATAGACTCTATTCTTATGTCCTCGATTATATTCATAGCATCTCTGCATACTGTCTGAGTTATGTTGTCAGCTAGCCTACCTTTAGAATCAGTAGGAACATTCTTGTCATACCAATTAGTAATCATACCCTTGAATGGTTTCCAGAACTGAGAGTCTAGGCTACCCTCTCTAACATGAGATAGTTCATGGTCAAGACCTGCCCTTACAGGTATGCTGCCGTTCAACTCTATCCTATATCCTGAACCTCTTGTCTTCATGGCACAGTTATTTGGATAGGTTAAGTTGTATGAGACCTGAATCTTTGAGTTTACCATATCAGATACCAGTTTGATTTTCTTATCGTTGTATGATTGTTCTTCCTCTACCTCTTTGTTCAAATCATACTGGTCTGTTATTCTATTGTTGGTCAATCTAAATCGTACCTCATATCCTCATGGTCTGCTTGATGTTCACATAGCATATCATTTGCATAGTCTTCCAGCCAATCCTGATAGAATCTCTCCACTATATTATTCCAGAAGAATAGTTTGATATAAAAGGAGGGGGAATGTGCCATACTATGCACCGATTCCAAAGACATCCTCTAATAGTTTAGAGACTGCCTTGCGTTCCTCGTCACTATCAAGCTTATGATTTATGACTGTTGTATGCAATACTCTTGATAACGTATCATAGTATTCATCGCTGCAACCACCATGTCCATCGTCAAAGTCTTTACCCTTACTGAACATACGTAGGACATCAACGAACTGCTTGACATCCCTAACAGATAGACTGTATGATATGTCTCCTTGTACCCTAAGATTTCTCATGTTTTCACATAGAGTAATGATCTTTGACTTAAGGTCAGTCACTATTTTGTCACGCATAGGCTGAGGGATGGTATCGATATCCCATGTTACTGCGTTATCTAACTGTGCTTGCAAGTCATGCTTCCATACTCTACCAGTAAACCTTGACTTCAAGTCCTCGTTAAGAGTATTGACACCGCTGTATGATACAGGATTCATGGCTGCAACTATTGATAACTTGCAGTCTTCTTTCAATCTATACAGTTTACCATTGACATAGATTGATTGTCTTTCATCTAGTACAGGATTCAATCTCTTTTGCAACTCATTATCCAGTGCGTTTATCTCGTCTAGGAATATGACTGCATGACCAAAGTGATTGGCTAACTCTATTGCGGTAGGTATGATTCCAAGTTGGAAGTAACTACCATTCTCATCGACATGAGTTCTACCCTCTAGGTCTGTCATTCTAGTACCTGATGAACAGGACAATGTTATGCATGGTATGCTGTTCTCTAAACATATGTCATTGATTAACAATGTCTTACCCATACCTTTCTCACTCTCTATGAGATACGGTTTTGCATATGCTTTGTCTGCCATAATAAATGACTCTAGTTCTCTTGCCTCTCCATCTATCTCTACGTATTCAACTCCCCATTTGTGAGGTAGGTATGAATCGTAATCGATAGAGGCGACAGGAACAACCCTGCTTATGTTAGTCTGTGGCACTGGGTCGGCAGTCTTACTAGGTGGTACTTGTTGCTTGACCAACTTGTTCACATAGTTGAGTAGGTAATCACTTCTAGCAAATTCTGTTGCTGCTTTCTCCTTATCTTTAATAACATTCTTTCTCGAATAGTTATTCCTTGCCCACTCTCTTGCTTCTAGAGTAAGCTCGTATCTTATGTTGTCCATGCTATCGTCTGTCATATCTTATACGTTAGACTTGTAGTCAAGTTCACAAAGAGAGCATTTCTTAGTAGTCTTAAAGTATGCTTCGAATGTTTTCTTACATACATGACACTTTGCATTGTGTTTCTTACTATCCTTGGCACGCTCTGCATCTATTGCATGAAGCCTATCAATTTCTATCTTCAAGTCAGTACCGTATGCGTTAGCCAACTCTTCCTCGTTGTCTATGTATCTGTACTTGTACTCTACTTTCTTTGGCTTGTCTTCCATAGTTATAGCGTGCTTGTCCAATAACCTATTGAACATATCTTCAGGAGATTCAGACATATTCTTTATCTCCGAATGACATTTTCTCTGTTGCCTTTGCTATGTCTGCCATTGTATTAAGCATGGCAATAGTAGGTCGGTCTCCTTTCTCCTGTACTAACTGTGCTATGACAGGAGCCACATCAATAGGAAGGTGTTTTTCTGCTGTCATACTTATACTTGATATGATTTTTGTTGCCATCCCCTTACTGTTATGTGGCTTCAACATAAAGTCCTGAAATGCTAGCATGTAACCCACCATAACGTATGACCTTTCGGCTCTAGTTAATTCGGGTACGCTATTCAATTCGGACATACCTGAACCAGTAGGTATGTTGTCAGTCATTGTATGCGTTAAGCACTTCCTCACTAGGAGTACTTCTCGGACTGCTTTTCTTAACTACCTTGTTGCCGTAGTTATGAATGAGGTCTACATTATTAGTGCGTAACCAAACAGCCATAAACATATGACTTGCACCTTCCATTCTACCTATGAATTTCTTTCTCTCTAACTCTAGGGCTTTCTCTTGTTCTACGTATTCGAGACGTGATTCCCTAGCATTATTCAATAGCCTTGCCTTCACATTCTTACCTGTTACGGTAATGTTAGGCATAGCCAAGATGTCATTTCCAGAGTTGCCATCTACGAGTAGCGTAAAGCTACCAAATAAGTCATAGATTGGCTTCTGACTTTGTAATTCTTTCGAATTTTGCATTGCCTTATATTGCATTTTCCCCCAATTTAAACCTTTGTTTGTTCCTGAATAGGAACAGATAGATCTATAATCGGTGTAGGATAGCGATAGCATTTATTTTATAGGTCGCCTAGTTCTATGTGTGCCTTCATATATTGTCGTGGGGTATGGTTAGGACAGAACTGTTCATAGTTTCCTTGACACCTACCACCATTAGCATTAGTAGAGTGTGATATTGCTAGACCTTCGCAGTCATATACATTACCACATATCTGACACAAGTGCTTGCCCTTACAGTAGGGTGGATCTATAGTAAGAGTCATTCAGACTCAACTCCTACTATACGTATACACTCAGTCCTTACATTATCATCATATAATGTAAAGGCTTTGGCGTTCCTATTGTAGGCTGTGCCTTTCCAGCCACCTATGAGGGGGGATTTAATTAACTTCTTGAACACCTCTTTACCTATGTGATTGTTCATATGTAACCTATACACTTCCCCTTCCTTTCCATTATAGGTGTATTTGCTATGGATTACCTTATAATCCTCCTTGTTGTTACTTAATATATCCCAGACAGACATATCAAGTATAGATGACTCACTCATATTACGATTAGAAACAGTCTCTATGAGTGAATCAATAGACATATTAATTGCTTCACGATTGTTCGTCATGGTCTCTATACGTCAAAACCAAATATAAATCTTGTGACCAAGAACAATAACTACACTATAACAATAATACCTATACACCCAATATAAGCGTATCTAACTGTATTATATATCCTATGTTTGATTCCTGATACATAGGCTAGTATACCATATATAGGCACAGCATAATATAAACCTAACTATTATCTATACAGGTATATACTATGGGCACAGTCAGGCACGAGTCCTATATACTATTCTATATACTATATATATCTATATACTATCTACTATCTATTATTTACTATATAGTGTACATATTCTATATACTATATAACCTCGTTAGTACCTATATAGGCTAGTATTATACTATATAGATAGGAAGGATCCCCCCAAATTATTTCCCTATATAGTATATAGGCTAGGTTAGTATATAGTATTATAGAGTATCTAGATATTTAATTTTCTATATAGTGTACAAAAAATAAGGGAGAGGATAGGACTAAAATATGCCTATTGCTTTTAGTCTCTTATCTATCTCTTCTTGCTCAAAGTCAGGTAAGTCTTCCGAATATTCCATAACTATGTTGAAGGCTTTTTCCCATTTAGTTACCTCGTTGCCTAAAGTTATGTTTTCATAGACAATTTCATGCATTTTTTGAGCAAAGGCAAGTTTTGCTTTTTCTTTTTCTATCTCTTTTTTATTCACTAATAATCACCTCCTGGCACCCATAATACTGCCTTGTGGCATGGGTCGTGATGACTGCAAGCGTGGTCTCCTTTGATAGTATATTCAGGAGAGCCACAAGTGGTATTTCTACCGTGAATTCTAGCCTTCTCGTGGAATTCAGTGTGTCTCTTTAGCCTAGTGATGAGTAATGAATCACTAGAATCAAAGTTCATTTGACACAAGGAACAGATGAGTACCTGGCTCATTCTGATTCTCCTTGTTCGAATACATAGAGCGGTTCGTCGTCATTGAATCCCTCAATTCTTACCTCGTATAGGAAGTAAGCAGGCTCAAACACGAAGAGTATATCACAACCACATGTTATGCATTTTCCCATTAGAGACGTAGCTATAGTTCCGTCTCCAACAAATTCAGGAGTAGAGTCTCCTAAGTCATGCTCTTGCATCTTACAAATACGTATGCTAAGATTTGACTTTATATTGTTCATTTGTTTTTTGTTCATTTTTGTTCACTTTGTTTTGTTGTGCGTGTAAGTATGAAGATAAAAAAAAGGGGAGTCGGAGTGCTAGCGGTCTCCTAGTTTAGATAGATTGTGTTAATCTATTCTATGCTTTACGCCAATCTTTCCAAAGTTCTAACTGCTCTTCAGTGACTTGAACTACGACTGTATGTAGTTTTTTACCACCTGCAACTTGTTTCTTGTAAGTATCGCCTTTAGTAACAATTACCCCTTCAAAGGTAAGTGTTTCTCCGTCGATTTTTACAGAAGAAGTTTTTGCAGATTTAGAAACTTTAGAAGATTTGGCTTTTTTAGCAGTCGATTTAATGACTTTTTGCTTACTAGAAGCAATCTTGATATCGTATTTTGCAAATACGTTGTCAAGTATGTCTGTTAAATCGTCTTTACTAATGTATGTGACCATATCTTTTGTATTCCCGATTCTACCACATCTAACGCCATGCCTAGCGGAACTGCACTCTGTATCAGTAGGTGGCACGTATGAAACGTTTGTCAAACTAATCTTATCAATGACTAGAGATAAGGATTGACTGTGTGATTTTGTCATATCTAGATAAGGATTAAACAACTTAATAAGGCTGGCTACAGAAGCTTTTCCACAGTATTCAGGCGTGAACCAGGTTGTGCCTAGTTGATATGGAAAAAATTCAATTTTAAAATCCTCGGAAAATACAGATAGATACAAATCGGGTTCAAGTTCGGTTCAAGTTAGGACATAACTGGTTATATATTAGTCTCTCTGAGGACACAGGACTTGCACAGAATGTTTTTCCTGTCGTCTATCAGTACGTTTGAAACGTTACATCCGTGACATAATCCATACATGGGGGTGCAGTCATCACATACGTGTATCTTTTTAGTCATCAAAAATCTACCTCAACTTGATCCTTGCATGACTCTATGCATCTCTCTATGGTCTTAATTCGGTACTCAGTAGCGGAGGGATCTTTCTTTGAGTGTTCCAATACATTTATAAAATCTTCATAGTGGGCTTTTCTTACTGCATTGTCGCTGTACAAGTCAGTTATCCTCCAAAGGCATATTGGTTCCGTCTACGTATGTTACATGCTTAAATGGAAATCCACACGCATCAATAGCATTCAAATCAATGTTATGGTCAACCTTGCATCCGCAGAAACTGCAAGCAGGCTTTGATCCGTCATCTTTCATTTCTGCTTCTTCATGTGGATGTGTCTTCTCATGCTCTAGAATGACACTTATGATCTTGGATTCGCCTTCAATCTCAAAATCACATTCTTTACAGTTGTACTTCATATATGTTATATAAGTACTACTCATTTATAAAACTTTCCTCTTGTTTATTTCCTCAAATACTATTTGTCTTGGTAGCATCTTGCTGCAAAGATAAACGCTGCTAAAAGGAGGATTGACATCTGGTTTTTGGTCTTTAAAATCCTTAAAGTATGATATTCTTCTATTCATATACAATACTTCAAACTCATTATCCCTGAACATCTCAAATCTTTTTTGACTCTCAAACAGCCCAACTACCCCTACTAGCATGGCAAACGGCTTTCCCAACTTAAACAGTCTCTCAAACACTTCATTCTTCAATGAGTATGGAGGATTTGATATGATATAGTCGCATTGTATGTCATTCTCGAAGAAATCAACCCCAACGTCTTTATGCGTAGCAAGTACCTGATGCCCTTCTTGCTTAAGCATTTTGTAAAAATGACTTTCTGTTGTGTCAAAAGGACACCATATATTGGAGTTTGGCTTGATATACTTTAGAATAGGCTCTACTGCATACTCTGGAGTATAGAACTCGTCATATCCGCTTCCTGCAACCTTGTCCATCTTCATGCTTCTGTACCGTTATATATTGTATGTCCGTTGTTGCAGACTATGCGTTTTTTGTTTTCTTTGGCATACAGTATGGTGCTAGAGTTGACAAGCAGTTTCTTCATATTCTTGCATGAGATGCAGTCGTTGCTTTCGCAGTCCTCGCAAAGCTGTTTTTGCGAATAGCACTCCTCACAATCCCAAGTCAAGCAATACAGACCTCCTTCTCTCTTCTGACTCTGCATCAATTTCCGATTCATCCCCCTCGATGCCTTCGGCTGATTTTTTGCCTTCGGCTACAAAAGTACCTTGAATACGGAAAAGACACCTGCCTAGACCGTTTTTTGTATGTTTTCCAATTAAAGTGCCACAGGCTATACAGATAACTTTGTCTATTTGTTTAGACCCAATCATTTGTTTGCCTCCAACGTTTCGTCTTGGAACACTGCTGCTTTTCCTTTTGGTATTTCTTTCTTAATTGGTTCAGGGTAAAGTTCTGGTTTTAAAAATCTCTTTACGTCATCCCAATAGTAAGCCACCATTAGACATATTCCTACAGGCAACAGTACCCCTGTTCCCATGCAGACACATGAAATAAAAAATAGTAGTTTGTTTCTCATAGTTATTATTGGCTGTATAGTCATATAAATCTTATGATGTCGACCAACATTCGACAAATAAAACATCTAATATGTCCTTGTTAGATTTTTTACTTCTTGATATTTCAGGGGAAGTTTTATGATATAGTTCCAAGTGAGACAGTCTAGTTTTGATATTATATTCCCTGCATAGCCTGCAAAAGTGAGTTAGTTTTCTCATGGTTGTTGTTTACTGTATAATAATATAAATCTAGCCCTTGAAGGGGAAGTGTGAACTTTACGTATTCACACGCCTTCGACCTGAAGGTACGAGGTTTAAGAGGGCTACCGTCTGACTTATTGACCTTGCATGTTTAGGTAATCCCTGACAACCTGTTTATTAATAAACTACTGATTATATATATTTAACTTAAGCACTGATTCTTTTGTATTCTGACTCGTTTCGCCATCTTTCAGTTCTTATGCTGATTCTCAGTTTATATCCGCAGCAAGGACATAGAATTCCGCCTTCTGGATGTGTTATGAACATACTGCACAAAGTACATCTTCCACTTACTTTGTAGTTTCTTTTGCCTTTAGGTGCTTGAAATCTACCGCAGATGTTTTTACAATGATGCATACCCAACGTAATCTAATAAAACAAGGTCAATATAAACTGTTACAACAATATTTATATGCATTAAATATATTGACTATATATGGCTAAACATGATAAACAAGAAACTGTAGAAGTCGAAATACCAGTAGCAAAGTCTGATTGTTCCTGTGGAGCAGCAGGTTGTGGCGGAAGAGACATCTATTGTAAAGTTCACAAAAAAGAAACAAATTTTTAACAATTTGTTACAATTTTGACAAACTTTATATATTTAGAATAGAACAATAAGTCATTGGGTTTTACTGATACATTTAAAAATATAGCAAAGTCGCTTAGTTTTAGCAACAAGTCCTATACTGAGAACGTAGTCAGACCTTCTATGGCACAGCCTTATATGGCTACCGACACAGGTGCCAAACTACCTATTTTCCCATTCCCACTCATTATGATTTATGAGTTGGCTGACAATATTGATGCCTTGCGTATTCCTATAGAGACTCTTAACAGAGAGATGTTCAAGAACGGATTTGAGGTTGTAGAAAGATTCAAGTTCAAATGCAATACATGTAGCAAAGAGTTTCAAACAGCACCAGAATCATCTGGTTCAATACAGAATGACGATGTAGTATTGGAATGTGACTCATGTGGATCTAAAGACCTAAGAAGACCAGACCCGTTAAGAAGAAAAATACTTGATGACATGTTGTACAACCCTGTAAACGGAAACAACCAGACAGTAGAGGATCTTTCAAGACAGTTGGAAAGAGACTTGGAAATTGCAGATAACGCTTACCTTCTTCTTCTCAAGAACTATTTCATTGATGATGCAACAGGAAAGATTGACCATCAGAAAAGTGAAATTAAAGAGATGATCAGAATTGATCCTCCACAAGTTGCCATGATTGCAGACAGTGACGGCAAGATTGGATATGATGACAAGAGACAGAAAATATACGTCTGTCCTAGATTTGAACACAGAGGCACTCGTCTTTACGAGCCAACTTGTCCTAAGTGCGGTGCTGAGGCACTAAAGGCAGTAATAGAAGTAAACTCAGTATACTCTGTAGGCATTCCACAGCCAAAAAGAGTCATTTATGCAGAAGGTGAAATCATATGGAAAGCAGGAAAATACAGACCTGCACTTATCTATGGATATTCTCCTATATTTGCCGTATGGTCTAAAGCCATGTCACTGTCACACATGGATGAGTACATACGAAAGTACTTTGACAAGATGAGACCTCCAAGAGGATTGCTGTTAATTGCCTCTCGTAACTACGAGACATTTAGAAAGTCATGGGATATGCTTGAACAAAAGGCAACCGAAGACCCTTACATGATACATCCACTTATGGTAGAGTCAGAACGTGGAAACAAAAACATGGCACAGTGGCTAGACTTTACAGGATCACTTCAAGAATTACAGTTTATTGAAATTAGAAAGGAACTAAGACAGATAATTGGTGCAATTTATGGCGTACTTCCGTTATACTATGGTGAAATGGTAGGCGGATGGTCACAGGAAGGACTGCAAGTTACAATTACAAACAGGGCAGTCAAATGGGGTCAGGATGTCATGTACAAGTCATTCTTTAGAAAAATTGCAGAGGCAGTTGGTATTGATGACTGGGATCTCAAGCTTGTACAGGGTGAAGAGAATGACAAACTAGCAGAACTGCAAAGAGAAGGCGTAGAAATACAAAACATGTCTTTGTTGCAACAAATGGGATTTGATGTCTCCATGTCACATAACGGAGAGTTCAAAGTATCAAAAGACCCTGTAAATCAGCCAGCACTGCCAGACAACAGCGGTGTAAACGGAAGAGGAAGAAGTGAAGCAGCACCAGAAGAAAACAGACAAAAGTTTGAAGGCTCTCCAATGCAGACAAGACCGTCAGACACGGGAGGAATTGCACAGGGAAGTCCTTCATCTGGAAGCGGAACATCACTAAGTCAGAAGAACTTTCCTGACGGCATTACTCCTGCAAACTTTACAGTAATCAAAAAGACATTACAAACAGCAGTAGACTTTGGATGGAACAAGACAAAAACCATAGAAGAAATAAGAAAATATGGCGGTCTAACTGTGCGACAAGCAAGAGAACTTGTCAAAAATGAATTTGAACAAATGAGGAGGTGGGAGGATGCTGAAGAGAAAGAGTAAGGTAGATAAGAAAGAACCTGTAAAAGTCAAAGATAGTTTTAAAAGTACAATAATCATTGGAGATCTTACAGAACTATACGATGAAGGAAAGTCTGTTATTGGTTTTACTGATATGGAATACGAAGTACATGTAATTTTACAGGACTGTATCAAAAAGATTAATAACTGCAAAAAGGATCACGGTTATTAATGGCAACTAAACTCGATGTAAACACTGGTGGAACCAAATTAGGGGATAAAATTTGGGATATACACCAAAAAAGCGAGTATACCAAGGTAAACGAGTACAAAGAAGGCATGTGTTTTAGTTGTTTTAAGACTGGAGTTCCAGTAGGAGCAGGTGTAAATGATATCTGTGGCGACTGTGCAGGAAAGAAAGGCAGAGAGACCATTTTAGTGCCAATTAAGGGTGTTTACTACGGTATGTGTCATTTTTGTGGTAAATACAAGTTCAATATGGAACAAATTAACTGTAGACTTTGCCAAAGATGCCATGAAAGGTGTGCAAAACACATTAAAAACTACAATCTGAAAGGCGGACAGTTCGGTGCAGACCCATTTTGGCAAAAAATGAGGAAAAAACACGGAAAAGATTGGAAAATTATTTTCAATAACGGTTTAGGGAATCAGCGGTAATACCCCTTTTTTCCATTCTTTTTTTCTTATCTAAGGCGTATTTCTTCATATCTGGAGGTATTAGTATGAATTCTAGGAGTTTTTCTATGTTTTCTAGACGAAAATTGGTCTCTTTTAGTAGTTCTTCTACGTCTCCAAGGACAAAATCAAATTTTATCTTTGTCACCTACTATTAGGATTAATCTGTTGTATGTCATGTCAAAAAACATGTTTTTTTGGTCTATTTTGACTGTTTTTGTTGGTTTTTCACCGTTAAACTTGTCAACGTTGAGTTCCAAACATGATTTTCTAAATTTTTTTGGAATTAGTTTTAGAAGATTTGATTGCGGATCATACTCAATATTGTCATATGTTATTAGTTTTTCACTGCCGTCAGCATAATATTTGTATTCTTTGAGATTAAAAAACGTAATTGATCTTGTTGCATTTACTTTGTTGGAATATTTGTTGGTGTCAAGTATTATCCAAAGCCTTTCTTCATCTTTTATATACAAGTCAAGAACTTTAAATGATGTTTCGTTAACTGTTTTTCTTGGATCTACAAAATTTTCATATTTTTTACAGTAATGATCTAAGTTTTCATACAAGTATAGTGCTGTTCCCATGCTTGATATTGAAAATCTTTATTAATAAACCTTTTTTATACATATCATGACAAAAACAAAGACAAAGACAAAAAAAAGAGAAAAATGTAAGTGCGGTGGATTCAAATACAATTTTCGCAAGCATGACTCCGATGACGAAGACTTGTTATCGTTAAAGGTCTGTTTTAAATGTGGTAGATTCAAGGGCACTTCAATGTCAGAAGAAGTAGTAAAGATGTTTTGTAGTGAGCCTGAACTGTTACTGTATATGATAGAAAGCGGATATCTACAAAGAGTCAATTAATTTAAATAGTTTAAATATAACTGATAGTGTGAACATACATACGAAAAAGGTTCTTGCTCGAATAATCGGTAACTTTGGAATTGCTTTCTTCAGTCCACTTGTAGGTGGAAATGTGGCTGAAACACTATTTAATCTTAGTCTAACATTTGGACAAACCGTGATTATTGCTTTCTTTTCAGCAATATTTGTATCAGGATTGTCAATAAGCAAAGAAGCAGTCGAATGGAGTAGGTTATGGAATGAAACAAAGTAAGAACAGCAAAAAAAAGAAGACAAAGTGTAAGATTTTTTGTGAAATAGTAGATACTGTGCTTATAATGTAGTACAAGTTTAAATATTAGGGTTTTCAACGAATCTACATGGTAGATCCATTATTGATCGCAGTGTTATCAACAGTAGTTGGAGCAGGATTAAACACCGTTAGAGGTTATCTTAATTCTGATGGCGAAGGTTATTCAGCAAGAAAATTGTTTGGAGCAATCATCGTATCAACTTTTGCAGGTATTGCTGTATCACAAACAATAGTCATTGATGGTATGAGTGCATTAGGCGTAGGTCTAATTGGACTCACAACTGGTTTCACTGTTGACTACGTAGTAACCAGATCAAAAAAAGACATTATTTAATAGAGTAGTCCTCTCTTATTTTTTATCATAATATTTATATGCTATTATACACTCAAAATTATATATGACAGAAGACAATTTATATTTTACTAAATTCGTAACCAAAAGTTTGCAGCCAATTAATTCTGATGACAGATATTTTGAGGGTTATCTTACTGTTCAGGTAAAAGACAAGCAAGGTGAAGTTACAATAGTAGACGAGTTATACAAAGTTCTTCCTGTTTGGATGGACAGAGGTGCTCCTATCTCTGACACACACTCAAACAGAATTATTGGTAAAGGAATCAATTATTCCAAATCTTCGTATGTAGATAAAGACGGATCTGAATATCCTGCAATTAAAATTACTGGCAAGATTCACAAGAACTATGAATTGGACAATGAAATATGGAACAAGATTAAATCAGGAGAATACAAAGGCTTGTCATTCGGTGGTGCTACAAGAACAAACAGAGAACCAATCGTAATGAAAGACGGATCTATTGCTTATGCATTAAAAGAATTAGAACATTATGAAGTTGCAGTATGTAAAGACCCTGCTGTACCATTGGCATTAATCACTGATCATAACAATGTTGCAAAGGCTATGGCTGAAAAAACAGAGGACAGAGGAGATGGCAAGATGGTAATCAAATGCAGCAAGTTTGGATGTTATGTCAAGAAAGATTCACTGATAAAAATAGAAGACGAAGATGATAAGAATACAAAGGCTGAGGTTTTAGACGAATGGAAGAATGATGACAATGATCATGGTGAGGATAAAGTCAAAAAAACAAAACAGTTAGATCCAGACCCAACAAATACAGATCCAGAACAAATAATGAATAGAGCAAAAGTTGTAGGAAGAAGACAAGACATATACCAATCAGCATCACTTGACGATCAATGTTTGTTGACTCTTGTTGAAAATATTGCAAAAACAGATTTAAGTAAATACAGATCATTTGAAGCAAAAGTACAAGCATTAGTGAATGAGGGTTATGCCAAAGAAAATGCAGAAAACATTGTAGGCTCATTCGTAAAAGGTGAAAAGAATAAAGATGAAGGTGGTGGCATGATGAGTGCTGATACAGAGGGAGCAGTTAACACACGTTATAACAAGCCAATAATAGAGGAAGATGTAAAAAAACAGTTTAAAGAGATTGAACAAGAGGCAGGAACAGAATTTTCAAACGCAGGTGGAGATAAAGTCGATTTGCATAATCAAGATTCGCCTGGAAAAGAAATAGACAAGACATTCAGCGGTGGTGTAAGACATTCAGGCAAAGAATATGATACTAATCAAGAATCTACACAAGTAAGTGAGGTTAAAAACGAAGAGGAAAACTCAGGAGTAGATTCACATCATAATTTGTATAACCAAGACGAGTCTACAGGAATAGGAGAGGATGAAAAAGAATTGCGTAAGATTACAGGCAAGACCAAAAGCATCAAGTTGGAATCTAGCATGTTGATAAATAGATTAAGAGATTTATAACAATCTTTATATACACAATACATTTAAATAAGCTAAGAACATGGTCAAAGAACTTCTAAAAGAACATGACGTAGAAGAAAAAAAAGACGATGAAGAAGAAGATGAAGATGAAGACGAATACGCTTCAAAATCTGTCAATTCTGTGCTAGATCAACTACAATCCATTGTTGATTCACAAGCAACCTTGATTGAGACACAAAAAGCTATTGGAGAATCACTAGTTGAACTCTCTGGTAGAGTAGATACAATCGAGAAAGCAGGAAGTGACAGCAACATGGCTCCAAAAACAGACTTGCCCTTGCAACCAAAAGTTCAAGACAAGGAAGATATTGGTGCTAGAGTAACCATTCCTGATGACAAATACCAATCAGAATCTATCCAAGCAGGATTAGACGATGACGGTAAAAACGCAGGAAAGGATGAAGCTCAAGTCAAAATCGAAAAAGCAACTCCTTCATTTGACTTTACTACAGAAACTCCAAGACCAAATGCAGCATTAGAAACAGTGAATAAAGGCTTCTCTGAAGACTATTCACCAATTCTAAAAGATGCAAGATCATCTGGAGATCTTTCACAAGTAGCAAGAGACATTCTTTCAGGAAAATACTATGTTCCATCTGAAAGCGAGGTAGGATTCTAAAATGGCTCAAATCAAAACGATTGACGAGCTTGAAGCCCTATACTACGGTTATAACAGAAACCTTGTAAGAAAAGCAGATGCTCCAGTCACTACAAGTACTACTGGATCATTTAACGCCATATTCGGTGCATATGCATGGGCTCAACTAAACCTTGAAGCAAATGCTTTTGGTATCTTACCAAAACATGCATGGGATAAATCTGGTTACAGGGTTATAACTGCAAAACCAACATTGAATACCACCAATGGTAATACTACCTTGGGTGGAACCTCAGAAGGTGGACAAATTGCAGAAACAGTCAAACCAACTTTGCAAGAGATTGATATCAGACCAAAAACCGCTCAGTTGCCATTCAGTGCATCTGAAGTTATGGAATGGCTAGCAACTCACAGTAAAGATGACATTTGGGGTGGATTAGGTTCACTTCGTTTGTATATGGCTGTTCAGCATAAAGAATTCCTCAATAGAATGTTATTGGCAGATGTCGAATCAGAAGCAGCAGGTGCATCAGGTAACAACTCTGGTACAACAGACTTCGAAACATTAGATAGAATTATTTCTTCTGATGCCGAAGAAGATGCATTAGGTGGTTCACACAACGGTTATTACGATCCTTGGGCAGCAAACGCTACCGTAGATCGTGACAGCGGAACTACTTTTGACTGTACTGTCGAATCAGCCTCTGGTACTATCGGTACTAACGGTGTCCTTACTGACGATACTCTAAGAACTTTCTTACGAAAGATTAGAATCGCAGCAGGTAAAGATCCAAACGTCTTCCTAGGCTCTCACGAGGTATACTCTGAGATTCAAGGATTGTACATGCCATCAGTCAGGATTCCAAATCCTTACGGAGAGCAACTCGTACAAATTGATGTCAATGGTATTCAAACCTTTAAGGGTACTGGTGTTGGTATTCACGTTGACTCCATCTATGGAATTCCATTCATTCCATCAAAAGATGCTCCAAGCAATTCTAGCGACTCATCCGAGATTGGTAGATTATTTGCTCTAGACACTTCTGATGCAGAAGGATATGGTTATCCAAGATTAGGTATCAGCATCGCAATTCCAACAGAGTATTACGAAGCAACCAGAAGAAGTCCTGGCTACCCATTCGTCAACAGTGCATTTGTTGAGAAAGGTGTATTCAGAACTATGGGTGAAACTGTCTGTAGACACTTCAAGTCACAAGGTAAAATTAGAGATATCAAACTCTAGATTACCAAAACAATTTTTTTTATTTTTTTTATTTATACTTACTTTCATAGTAACGTTTTCTTGCAGCGTTATTTCGGGGAGAATATTTCAATCTAACGCCACAACAAGGACAAAATATACCGTCATATTTTAAAAATATACTGCATTTACTACATCTTTTGTATTCTCTTTTCAAGTCTCCTCTTACTAGTTTTTTATGTTCATATTGTCCAGTAGAACATAGATTCTTACATATTTGTGACATTTACTTTTCTTTCTTTTCCCATCCTTTATACGCATCGTCAGTTTCACATTTTAAACAGCTTGCAAAAAAACTAGGTTTACCACATTTATCACATTGATTTATTTCTCTTAAATAATCCTTGCCTGAAAATGATTTCTTTAAGCCATTGATAAAGTTACTTAACATACCCATAACTATGTTTAAAACACATTTAATATAAGTCTTATGAAAAATAAAAAGAGGGGGGTTATCCCTATTCGTTTCTAAGTTGATTTTGAACAAAGTTGTTGTTCATAATCATCTCTTGTGCGATTGGTTCAGCTATTGCTTCTTCAAATGCTTTGTCTTCAACAGTTGCGTATCTAAAGTTGTTGTTCAAGTATTCGTGATACTTTCCTAACAATACACTTTGATAGCTGATTTTTCCATCAGTACCAAATAGTCGTTCATTCTCAAGTCTTACCTGTTCTGCGGTCTTTCCGTCATACAATATTTCACAACCATGTTGTGCCTTGTGTGTATCAGGGAAAGCGTTTGAATCACAGATTACTGACATATCAACTGCTTTTGATGTTGCAGTATAGTCCTCAAATGGAACTGCTTGTATACCCTCGTATTCTACAAGTAGACTGAATTGATAGTCATCATCTCCTGTAGGCATATTGGAATATCCTTCGCCAACTACTTTGAGTAGTTTCTGTTGTCCTCTACATTCTTCTATTGCTAGAACAATTTCACCAAGTTCTCC
>Ga0098060_1000096_pt1 | contig 41162 bp, 47 predicted proteins | sample 21_taG_FD_77063 | JGI IMG/M metagenome (GOLD analysis project Ga0098060, IMG submission 77063) | Marine viral communities from the Subarctic Pacific Ocean - 21_ETSP_OMZ_AT15319 metaG | ecosystem: Environmental > Aquatic > Marine > Oceanic | place: Pacific Ocean | collected 2015-01-19 | reverse complement strand
CTATTAATCCATTGTTCAACAAGGGTCGTAACATCTACTTCCAAATCTTCATCACCTTTAGGAAAAGAAGCATCAAAAGAGGAGCTAGAATCTGTATAATAGTCTCCACCGGCTGTTGCCCACTTTCCGGTTCCACCACTAAACTGTTTTACAACCGTGACAACACTATCTGACACTGCGGTACCTATAATATCCGAAGCAGAATTACCAGCGGCACCTTCTGCAGTTTGTGTTAAGGTAACCGTTGCTATTGCAGCAGATGCAACAACGTTTAATGTTCCAGCGGTATTTGCTGCATTTATGGCAGCAGCCATATTTGTTGCGAACTGATTTGCATTACTGTTTGCGTTTGAAAATCCTATTTTAGTTGCAGTTGAAGTGGAGGTTGTATTGTCTATTTGAAAGTTAACAGAATTTCCACTAGAGTCTGCAACGGTCAATACTCTAGTATTTGCCTCTCCAGCAGTCTTGCTTAAAGCAGTTAAGGTTGCCGAAGCACTGACAAATGTATTATTAGCATTTATCCAGTTTGATCCAATTTTATCATAAGTAATGTCTGAATATCCTTCCATATCCAGTCCGTTACCTTCTTGCCAAGATCCGGATACACCTTGAACTGTTAATTTAAAATCTTTTGGCAAAGTGTGTGGGTGTTTAGCATTAAACATACGGAGATAAAAAGATACACTACCAGAAGCTGGAATATTTTCTGCAGTTCTATCTGACGATATATCCGTTACTGGGAATTGTAGTAGAATTCTAGCTAGCTCTGTTGAGGTTGTGCTTTCTTGTGCATATATTGAAAATGTCTCTAAGACATCGGCTTGTCCCATGTTGGAACCAGTTCCGCGAGTTGTTAAGTTTTCTTGAAAAGCATTTGTGATAGTATTATCAGCATCTGCAAAGTATCTTTTAATGGCCATTATTTTGCTATCCCTTTAATATCTTCGTCTGGAAATTTTAATTCCAGGATTGAATTGTTTGGTGTTTGATAAAACGTTCCGTCTTTTGAAATTATTTTATCCATATCTAGAGTGATTGGAGAATATGCTCCACTGTTTTGGTTGTTGATTTTGACTTTTCTCACGTCAACAACGCCGTCAACACGATTGAGTATCTCATAAGCTCTTGTTATATATAGAGGCTCCCCGATGTAGAATTTGTCTACGTAAAGACTTTTGATTTCATTGATACAGCGCCTAAGAACTGTGTCTTGTGAAAACTTCTTGTCAACCATAACTGTAAATTCAATTCTAAAATTAATAATCTTGGGATTATAAATCTCAATTTGATCATTCAATGAACGATATTGGTTAAGCCAATTCTTAATATTGTTTTTGGTTATTGAGTTGGTCTCAGATAAATGACCATTATTGTCTTGTGACACCAAATAGAGAGAAAGTCTTCTATTTGATGAAGAGGGGTCATTAATGATGTTTGCTCTTGTAACTGCTCCAAATTGCGGTGGCATATTGTATATTAGAGACTCATAATCTTGTTTTGTTACAGCGCGATTTTGTGTTGCAAAATAAGATTTTGCTCTTTGTTTCAATTCATCAACAGATATATCAACATTTATTGAAGTAATTGGATTGTCATTGTTCACTTCCAAAGAATTTTCAACAAAAGCTCTTTGCGAATTGGTCAATACTGTTATATCCTGAAAAACATAAGTCTTAGAGTTTACTGATGTGATAGAGTTTGCAGCTACATTTGTAGTCTGCGGAGAATTTGAGCGATAAATGATAGACAGCTGCGTATTTGAAGGAGCAACGCCAAGTTTGTTTGTGGTAATCAACTTGGTTGGGTCAAAAGATTTAGAGGAAATATAATCTTTTCCTAGCATCTTAAGAGCCACTCGTGAAGGATCAGTTATACCTCCATCGTCTGTATTCTCAGATCCAAAGCCAAATTGCAAGAAAGTACCTGTGTCATCTTGTTCTAGGGTAAACCTTCTTGCTGTTGCAAAGGGTTTAAGAATTGATCTCACACCATCGGTTGCTGCATTTTGGTTTGTTGTTTCAACAAAAACAACTTCTTGTGAAAGATGGTCTACTTCGTAATAACGGTTGCCCGAGGCATCATATACAGATATAATTTCACTTATATTTGAACCCCCAACACGAACCTTTTTAAATCTTTCAAAAGCATCATTGCTCAAGTCAACTGTGGCTATGTTTAGTACACCAGATTGAACTTGTCCGAAGTTTCTAACAGCGAAATATGTTGTTGCGCCTGTCGTAGAGTTGAATCTAGCTGCAACAACGTCAGAAGATTCATCCGCAAAGTCAATGTCTTCTGTTAAAATGAAATTCCCGCCTTCTGATGTAGAGAAAGAGGTTCCTGCTTTTAAAACCGGTAAGTAGGTTGTATCAGGTGCGGTTCCATCAGTATTCGCAGGACACAAGATAAATAGTGATACGGTTCCAAAGGAGGATGGTGCACCGGCAAATTTGTATCCGAATGCCCTAGCATGCTTTCTTATGTTATCAAATTCCAATGAAGTATCTAAAAAACTCTCGTTAACATGATAGTCCAGATAATAAGATAAAATATCGCCGGTGTATGCAACAGTATCCAACACTAAAGAGCCAAATGATGCTACAGAAAAATCTCTATATCCATCCGGATAATATCTCTTTGCGTATTGTACCAGATCCTCTTTGATGCTTTCAAAATCTCTACTTGTATATTTTACGGCAACATTTTTATTTTTTGGCATTTGTAATCCTCTTAACTAAAATAAGTAGTTTTTGTTGGGATTTTAAAGTACGTTGTCATTAACTTCATTGATTGTCAAATCAAATGTTGAAGAAGTGGGGCTGTCAGTTACCGAATACTTTATTTTTATATTCATTCTATTGGAATCTGGAGATATACTGATCTGTAAGTTTAGAACTGCTATATAAGGTACAAATGTTGATAATTGTGACAATATGTTCTCGCGCAATGGCGGTAGTCCGTTGGATCCTCTAGTAATTGTTGTATTATTTTCAAAAAGATATTGTCTAAGTCCCACTCCAAAAGCAGGATTCATTATACGTTCCCCAGGTGAAGTCAACAGAGTCATTTTAATATTCTGATCTACTACTTTGGTGAGATCTGTTACACCGTAAACTTCATATCTTCCGGTCTCGTCGTTTACCTGTAGTGGTATTTTTGGTGCTATTGTTTGTGTTGGCATATTACAATCCTCTCTAGTTAAATAACTTACCAAAATTATTTTCACATAAATTTCCCTCTTTATCAAGCGGAGATTCTCGTTTTATTCTTCTTTTAATGTCCCAAGAGAACTCTGAATCATTTAAGAACCTAAGTGAATTACGAACCGATCTCTGTGCATGTTTGACTACACCTTCGTTGTCTTGTTCTTCGTTTGGAGGATCTCTGTCATCATTTTTATAAAACGCAGCGAATAATTTTCTTGCCTCTCTTTTTGAGTCGTTGAACAACATTCCGATTCTATCAGGTGCTATGATATTTTCATCATCTCCGGGATCTCTTTCACTTTCAGATCCCAATGAAGGGAGAAAATTCAAATACGAATATATTAGATAAGTTGATGGTATCTTTGTTACTTGAAGCACATTGTCGACTAGATGTTTGTAGTTTTCTGTCTTGACTAGTTTATCAATATAGCACTTAAGATCTTGATCTAGATTATCATTTGAAGCCAATAGTTCCTCTATTTTTACATCTAAAATGTCTTGTTCATATGAGCATATAGGAAAGGAGTAGCGAGAAGACTCTAATAGCTTGTTGCCCGAATCTGTTTCAAAAGAAGCGGGGTTTAGCGCAAAACTGCGGTGCTTTCTAGCTGTCGCCACACCATCTAAGCCGACTAGTTGAGAGTCAAATGGATTATATCCAGATGGAGGAAGATAACACAGGCGAACACCATATTTGATACCAATACTTCCCTCATATTCCCTCTCGTCTTCAGACAGAACGGCGTCTCCAAAGTAATCGGACACATTATAGGTTGGATCAAATACAAGGCGATTTTGATTGAGAAATTGCTTAAATTCAGCAAGATTTTGTATACCTGAGATTGGATTAACAATTCCCAATCTAGAATCAGATTTTGGCTGAGATATAACATACTTCTCTAAGTAAAAGCCGCCACGTTCTTTTATTTCCTCAAAACGCTCTGTTGTTATGGTTGCGCCGTTTAGTGGATGAATCATATTTGATTTTGCACAATCATTTATATCACCATATGGAAAGTTTCCGACGCCACCGCCAATAGGAACCTCATTATCGTATACACCTGCTTCAATTTGTTTTCCAAGAAGCATGTGAGATCCGCCAATGAAGAATTTTTTGATGTCGTAAATGTATGGTCTTGGCTCAATTGATTCTCGGAGGATCTTCGTATAAAGATCCATCTCTTCTTTGACCACATATTTTAATAATTTCTTTATATCGCCAACAACCGAATGGAGCGAGTTTATTTTTTGTGCAAAACGGGCGCTCTCTATGGGAAGCCCGAGCGTATTGAAGGCCAAAGTAGACAGAGATCTTAGAATATCAGGCCCTCCAGACCCAATGATTGCAATTCCTGATTCTATTTGTCGGGTCATTTCTTGGAGTCTTTGAGCATATGCGTTTCCGCCAACTGCTTCTAGAATTGCTCTTCTCTCTTCTGGTTCGTTAATATATTCTAAGTCTTTTGGAGTAACTGCCACCAAAGCATACTGAGACTGTAGGGTATCGCAGATTTCCAAAATACTTTCAATCTCTTCATTGCTCCCCATTTGTTCGTTGCGGACTTTTCGGTGGACAACTTGGACCACCTGTTCTAGAAACAACAAAGCATAAGTGTAGCCTTCGTAAGTTGAAGCAAAAATAGATGTTTCACCTACCAAGCCTTTATAAATTTTTTCTGTGACGTAGTTGAGGGTAATATTATCATAATTTCTTCCAATCTCCAAATGTATATTGGAAAATATTGGAAAAGAGCGGATTAGAAAGTCACTTAAATGAACTCTTATTGTTGCTCTAATAATGCCCTCAATCGTTGCAAGAGTATCTGAACTAGCTATTTTATCAAAAGGAAGCTCAGTTGTGCACTCCGGAGAATACGGAAGAAGTTCATGGTTTTGTATCTTCTGCTTGATTTTATCAATATCTTTTACAAGTGTGTCTAGCATTAAAAAGTTAGAGTTCTTTGGATCACAACCGGTTGGGTAGGGCACAATAATCTCTGAAAAATTAAGCCAACCTGTATGTTGAGCCTCTGCAATATAAATCTTAGGCTTTCTATAGGTTCCTCCGTATCTTTGCGGATCTAAAAAATAAACTCTTGGGTTTTCTGTTTTGCTCTTACCAAGAACTTTGTCGTCGTTTGTAAAAAAGTCCTCATATGGTTCTTCACCATTTGGACCAACATAAACCAAATCAGTTTCTTCATCAATGTCACCATCTCCGTTTCCATATAGAAAACCTTCAGAAGATTCACCGTTCCGTCTAACAGTAAAAGTCTTTGGAAGCTTATCATATAAGTCCGCATTCATTCCTTCAAATATTGTGTTACTTTCTATTGTTATACCGCTAAATTCTGACCATATCTCTTCAATCATTTTTCCCAATATTAAAGAGCCAAATGGGTTTTGGAAAGAAACCTCTCCTTGGTTTGGTTCGTATTTCTCTGGTATTTCTAGAAAATTATCGCTAAGAATTTGTATATCACTTTCTTCATCTGTTACTAGTATTTTTCCGACTGGATCAAAAGTATCATTGATACTGATACTGCTAGTGTAATTTGCATTATCCTCTTTGTTATTATCATAATAAAAAACTGTGTCTTTGCCCAGCTTGTAATCTATAGCTTGTGATTCAATATAATCTTTCAATTGAATCCCTATGGTTTCCGGAAGAACATTGTCTCCGCCAAAAAGGAAATTTAAAACAGGATTGTTTTTGATAAGCATGTGCCAGTTTATTTCTTTGTTCGTTCTATTTGCAAGGATCATCGAAAGAATTCCAGGTGTGTTAAAGCCAAACAAAGAAGAGAAAATATTCCACTCAATTGTATCGTCAATAAAAGCCCTTTCTAATCCTGTGAAGATTCCCGCTATAGCACTTGATATTGCTGCCTGTCGGTTCTGAGGATAATCAGAGAAACTGGGAATGATACCTTTATTAGTTTTACAGTCTGGATCTTTTGGATTAAATGCTTCATCTATCGCATCCTGCAACAGTTGATCTGGACCATTAATTAAAATATTTGCTGTATCTGCGAGATCATTTTTAGCCTTTTCGTCTTGCTTTCGTACAAACTCTTCTCCCAACTCCGGATCTGAAAACGCCGCGATGCGTTCTTGGTCCCACAAGTCTTTTTGCTCTTTAGTTAAACATATGCTTGTTTCAACTGGATAATCGGCCAATGGAGAATCAAGTTCGTCTATTATATTTTGTCTTTGCTCGGGTGTCAATATATTGCCCATTGTCTCAAAATATTGAGCAGCAGAAGAAGGATCAGCAAACATATCAGCAAACTGAGGGAGAACACTTTTAACCAATGAAGAAATATTGTCTAAAAAATTTGGATCTCCCTGTCCAGTCATTGCTTGTTTGATTTCTTTTTGAGTAGCAGAAACTGATAGCAATTTGACTAAATCCTGTACTGCTTCAGTTCCCTTTGCTGCTGCGCCTCCAGCACCAGCGACTTGATTATTTATTTTATCTCTTTCATCATTTGTTTTGGGATCGGGACACAGAGTATCTGCTATAAAACCATCAAGACCACCATCGTTAGTAAGGTTTCTGGTAAGATTTCCTGCAACCTGACATAAATCTGTGCCTAACACTTGAGTGGCCTTTACCATTAGTGCAATTAACACGCGGGACAATATCTCCCTTAAACCAACGTAAACAACCTCGCCAAGCAACTCCATCCAATTAAAACTTGTAGGTATTTCCGGTATTGGTGGAAGGGAAAGACGTGTCTTTCCTCCCTTGCAGGGATTAAAAGTTAATGTTGATAGAAAAGACTCAATCGGTGGATATACCAGAGGATCAGAGCCACATTTAAAGCGAGATACTAATTTACCTAAAAGATCCGCACCGGGAATATTTTCAATTGCCCTTTGAAGCTCTCCGATAGAAGCAGTCTTCATAATCTCGTCAATATACGCTTGAGTCAATGCCTTCTGAACATTACCGAGAGCTTTTCCAAGTGTTCCTTGTTGAATCTTGTCACTTGGCGTTGTTGCGACTATTGTTGTTTTCTCTTTTTGCTTATCAACTATTTCTTGTTGATCTTCTTCTGAGAGGTTTTCAAAATTTCTATAATCATTTAAATCCTGGGCTGTTGTATCAGATTCAAACTTTTTGGCTTTTATTTTCTCCAATTCACTTGTTAGTAAATTGATTTCTTCTTTTTGTATAGTTTGAAAGGTTTCTTGATTAAACACGTCATCAACTAGAGAAGTCAAAGTAACATTTCTTTCTTCTAAACGCGCTACCTTTGACGTTAAATATAGTGTATCTGTTTGTAATTGTTCTAGAAGAGCCAGAGCCTCATCTAAAGCATTTCCACCAGAAGGTCGTAATCCGGATAATTCAGACTGTAGCTCAAGTGCTTGGGAATCATTATTCTGTATTAAATTAGAATAATTTGTCACCAACGACAAATTCTCAGCTATTTCACTCTCATATGAATCAACTCTTTCGCGCATATTGCTTCTATATTGCTCAGAAAACGCTGGGTCTTTAAGTTCTGCTAATCTTTCTTCAATTTTAACAATTTTTTCATTCAAAGACATAGACTCTATTTCTGCTAATAGTTGATTTGAATGAATTTCTTTGTTTCGTTTTTCTTCTTTATCTTTAACATCGGAGCGAGCTTGTCTATCAACTGCTTTACCAAGAGAGCCACCTTGCCAGCCCGGATCCCATGGGTAGGGCATATCTTTAAATTGCTTTTCTATTTCTTTTCGGATCTCTGCTTGTTTATTGGCTGGTAAGGTCTGCATTATGATTTCTAAGGCTTCTTCACCGACAGAAGATATGATCTGCTTTATAAGAGTGTAGTAAACTTCATCTAGTGTCAAAGAAGCAGCCAAGCATTTCATTGATGTACTTAAGTTACCAGCAAAATCGCAAGGGTTTAGGTTGGCGATCATTTCTGATATAGCCTGCTTTGGCGATATACGACCACTACCAACTGCTTGACCAAGTTTCTGAAAATCGGAACTTTTTGTGAAAAGCTTTTTTGATCCGTCTACAAAAGTGTTGAACCCAACTTGAACTCCAGATCCTATCTTATTAACTTGAGATGTTCTATATGCCCAAGTCGCCTGAAGTTCCTCTATTTTCTTAGCAGATGCTGGGTCACCGGAAAAAAGATCTTGTATCTCGGCATTTTTGGCTAGTACTTCTTCTTTTGTTTTACACCTGTTCTGGTTGTAGCTGTACTCAATGGATTTAAATAAATCCATAGTTTCTTCTAGAATAAAATCACTTAAATCATCCGAGTTGACTGAGAGGCAGCTATCATCCTCAAAATTATCGGAGCTTCCATAATTTATAGCCAATTGTGGAAACGTGTTGTCAACTATAAAGTCAAGCCACGGAGGGGTTTTGTTAGCCTGTAGGGTTGTGGCTATATTTTTTATATTAGAGAAGTACCCCATCATTGTCTGATCTGTCTTGGAATACTCTATGAAAGAATCAAGTCCTTTTTTACACTCTATATACGGACAATTTATCTTTCTTGCACGGACATTCTTTACGACAAATGGGTTTGCTTCGTCTGTTTTGTCAAAAGACACTTCTATTTCGTATGCAATATCAAAAGAGTCCTTACCGGTATCCAAAAACCCTCGGAGATCAAAGCCATTGTTGTCTAATAATTTGTCTAGCTTATTAACGAATTTACTTATTCTTTCTTCTGCGTAAAATTTAACGTAGAAGGGGCCACCACTTTCTTGAAAGTATATCTTTGCATTTTCTTCTTTATAAAAGTATGCTTGAAATGTTTTGAATGACGTCATTGCTGCTATCAATAAACCAATCGCCGGCATAAACTCCGGTGGCTTAATGACCACCTGATCAGTTGAGGTATTAAGCGATCCCAAATCAGGCGCATTAGGCACTGCGTCGAAGCGGTAGGCCGGTACTCCTACCAGAACAATTAACACATTTTGATTGGTTATAAATGTATAATCCTGTACCCTTGCAACTAATTCTAGAGCCTCCATATTGGTGATGTCTGGATTATCAATTAGGATTTGCTCATTAATGTCAATAGTCTCAAATCTTTGAGGGATTATTTCATCTGTCAATCTTTGAGTACGAATTACATATTCTTCATAACTAGATCCAAATATTCCTTTGCAAATCTGACCTTGAGACTCTGGTGGGGCGGCACAAACTATCTGATCTGTTTCTAGTTTTCCATAGAAACGAAGCATCTTCCGGACACCCGGTCGTATATAAGACTTAAGCAGAGTATTAAAGTCATAAGGAGAATCCGATAGTTTCGTAAATATTCTACTACCAACATCGTTTGCTTTGAATGGTTGACCATCATGATAGACCTCAGCATCAATATTTATAACAACCTTAACTTGATACTCGCATTTTTTCTCATTGAGATATGGCTCTTCTAATTTAGTCCAATCTGGTTCAATATAGCTTTGGTTTGGAATACAAGTCGGACATATTTTATCTGGCTCTAAGATTTCCTCTTCTTCTTCCTCTGGGCTCTTGAAGCACACGTCTTCTTGTATATTTTTAAATTTTGATTCTGACATTATTTCCTCACGTTGTAAATACCGAGTCACTCTGGATATTACCTTCTCCCATTATTAGATCGGAATCCAAAGCATCGATTTGCCTAATATATTCGTTAAAAGTCTTTATTATAGACATTGTTGCTTCTTCAATGTTCCCTTTCATGAAAGGCAATATTGCTGCGGCAGCTCCAGGTATACCACAACAGATACCATTTACAGTTGCAAGGTTCAAGTTGATATCAAATATTGCCTTGTGTAATTTTTTCATTTCACCGCTTAGTTTTAATAAATGTACCTGCAGTTGTACTGATCGAACCACTGGTTGCAGTTCTCCATCGCCAACCTGCAATTCAATCATTCCCCCTTGGAGTCTTTCACCTAAAGAATTTGTCTCACCAACACCAGACTCAAAACCATCCCATTTTCCGGCACCGCAATATATCCTTACTTTCTCTCGGCCAATAATTCTTATTTGATCTGCCTTTGCTGCGACAGCCGATTTCATCTTGCTGGTTGGGCCACTGGATGGCATGAGACTAAAGTATTGATCTATATCTTCCGCTTTTTGAGTTATATAAATTCTTGCTGCGTCGGAGTGGAACATAGGGCCAACATAGCCGACTCCCTGTAAGATATCTTTTTTATTCTTTTTATTGTCTGCTATAATCAACTGCCCTCTACCGGCGACCAAATCAATCATACCGCATTGAAGCATTCCTTTGCCTCCGTTTCCGGAAGCCCAAGTTGAGTTTCTATCTCTGCCTAGTACGACAAAAGAATTGTATTCTCCGGAAACCACAGTTTCACAAGGAGCCGCGTTGAACTCTGGTGTACATTCTGCGAAAGAAGAGCAGAACATCAAGCCGACTCCTTTTTCAACCATTGTTCTGGTTTTTTCGTCGGTTACGTTTGCTAGGTTTATTCCTAGCTTATTACAGTTATCTTCTATTGGCATTGTTTATCCTATTTTAATGGGCCTTGACCGCCCGTTTCTTCTGGTGCAACAGAGAATGATTCCTCTACTACTCTATAAGGTAATTTTGATTTGGCCAGGTTTCTAATTCTTTGCATATCAAAAGCTGGCCCTGGGTCTGATTTAGCTTTCTTTGGGTTAACTTTGTTGAGTGGCCTTTTTTCACTTTCACTCACAGGTACTTTTGCGGTTATGTAGTCGTGCCCTACAATTGTTGGGTATCCTTCATTAGTGCCAGTTGGGTCCAAATTATATTTTTTGCATATTTCTGCTAGCAATTCTGATCCTTTTACATATTGCTCTTCAGTATACGGTTGCCAGAGTTTTTCACTTCCGGAGTCATAGTTGCTCCTAGATTTTATCCAGTCTTCTTTAGCTGGTATGCCTTCTCTGGCGAAACCAAAGTTTTCAAAATTTATTGCAATCGCGTTATCATTAAAATATCTATTACTAGCGTGTATTATTCTTTTTTTATCATCATTAAAATAATATAACTTTCCTGATCTTGTAACGGCATAGTGGTACCCAGCTGGATCAGGGCTTTTACTGGCGCCATATTTCTGCTCACCCAAGGCGCTATTTCCAGCTCCATAATGTATTACAATGTGCTTGGGATTCATAGTTTTTGGACCAGTAGCTGGAATAGAATACTTAGACTCTGATCTTAAATCCTCTACACCTTTTGTTGTGGGACCTTGTGCGGTGGGGTTTGGAGTATACCCTCCAGCATCAAATGCGGCAGCACCTTCTCCCATTGCTTCCATTTCGGATTCCAAGCATTTTAGATTAATTCCTCTTCCACCACTATTTGTTTTTTTTTGACGATATGTTAATCCCCTTAATTTGCCGTTTTCCTGTGGGCCAGTACGATAAAAGCACTCAACGACTCTTCCATCAAATGGCTGGGGTTCTGGTGTTTTAATACCACCTCCGTCACTTGATACATTGGAATCTGGGTAGGCTATGGGATGTAGGGCTAGAATTCTTTTAATTGTCGCAGGATCTTTGAAAACACAAGGCTCGGGGATTATCATATCATATATCCCAATTGGTCTAACCCTAACAGCCTTGGTACCATCAAAAGTCTTAATGGAGCCGAGATCTTCCGGAAGAATAACAGCATCGAACGTAGTTTTACCTGCTAAAGAATTAAAGAAAGTTTGAGCAACGGCTCTAAGATTCATTTCTTTCTGTAATGCATAATAAGATTTTGGATCTGATAGGGCATTAAACAGAGACGTAAATAAATTAGAGGCCATCAGTCGTCCTCTTTTTTGATCATTGAATAGATATCATCCATATCATCATCAGTTAAGCCTTCGGATTTTTCATTCTTTGACATAAGAGCTGCAATTTTTACAATCTGCTCATTTGACCTCTGCAGTGTCTCAACGTATTTGGCCAACGTTATGCCAATCTGCTGATGTCTTGCTTCGTCTTTCGCAACAAATTTGATAGCATCGTCAAGAAGTTCGCGTGTTATCTTACGGTCTTCTCGGATGTTATCAATTGCTTCTTTTAGGTGTTCGTCTACTTTTTTACTCATATATTAAATAGATCCAATCAAATATTTATATTATCCCAATCTTGCTTAAATAGCCTATATTTCTTGCGAAACTTGTTTAATTGAGTTACAATTTGCTTAGTATTCATTCCGGTTATCTCGCGAAGATAAAGATAGATTGCTTTCTTGTTGAATATCTCAATCTCTTCAACAGAGTTAAGAACAACACGGATTGCTTCATAAACTTTTTTCTCATTATCATTCATATCATTTGTGCCCCAACCATCCATTTCAACTTCCAAATGCTTCCAGAATTCTTCTTTTTCTTTATCTTCATGGTAGGGATTATAATATACAATCTGCTCAAAAGATAGTTCTTTCAAAGCATCTTCATAGTCAACTTCTCGTTTAGCTCTCTTTGCTCTCTGCTTGACTTTATGGATAAACCAGTTCTTAGTTATCACACTAAAATAGGAAAATGCCTTAGATCCCTTGTTTGGATCGTATTTTGCTAGTATAGTAGTAAGCCAGATCTTGCAATCTTCTCTTAATTCATTGATATTCGGTAATGTTGTAAATTTGTATGTGAATACAATCTTGTCAACCAATTCGCTAAATGCAGGCTGAATAAGCTTAACATAAAGTTCAGTCTTCTCTTTTCTGCAGTCGGATGATGCGTACTTAACTATCGCGTCTTCGTGAACCTGCGTAAAATACATTCTCTTCGTTTTGGGTCGTCTGGCCATTGATTTGTTCCTCTTGTTGTGGCTGCGCATCTTCAGGCTCATCTTCAAACTGCTCCAGGAAAAATTCCGGATCTTCAAAGTCTTCTAGCATAAGGCCGAGAGACTTTGTGTGGTTCAAAAGATGTTGCAATGTTTCATCCCCATAAAACATTTCCATTTCGTATATGGACTTCAGATGCGCTTCGTAATTAGCAATGATATCGGACACTTCATTAATATTGTCGTAAATAAACGTTAATTTAGACGTTATTCGCCTAGAATACCAAAACATAAGAATGTTGAATAGCAATGAGAGCGCTAAAACTATTGCTAAAATTATCGTACTACTCATTGTATTCTATCCTTGTTGTTTTTTCGTCTTTTAAGATTCTTTTATTTTCTTCAATATATTCTTTAACTAAATCACCAGTTTGTTGTGAGTCTTTGTTTTCTTTTCTCACAAAGTTGGTGAGTTGTGGGATTCGGGTTAAAACTTGCTCATTATCGCAAACTTCACAGTCTTCAAGGCGTTCCGTCATCCCGTGCCTTACCTCTACCTCACTATCACAAATAGAACATTTATAACAGTATTTAGGCATTATAGAGGACCTTTGATGTCAAGGTCAGTTATGACCGTTGATTTTTGCTTCTCAGCTTTAACCATTGGTGGGTTCATTACAACCAACTCTCCTGAATCGTCCACTTGAATTTGAAACTCTTGGAGAACGGGAACGATGTCCGTTTGCTCCATAAGAGATTTTTGCAAAGCCATCATGATTGCTCCGACGGCTTGATTTGATAATTTGTGATCTTTCATTTAATTGCTCCTATTTAAAAAATCTATCTGTGTTAATATTTTTGTCATCTATGAACAAGTCATAGATCGGTTTGCCAAATTTTAAATTGTGATACTTGACGCCCCATTTTTTAAATTGTTTTTCGGTCACTTCTCTCCAATCAATACCAGATCCTGTTCCACGAGCAGTCCAGTAAACAATCGTGTTACCAGCATCATAAAGTTCATTAACCTTATGAATATAATCTGTTATTGGGACTGCTTTTGCGTAATCCCGATCTTCTGGTGATCTGCAAATTGTTTCGTCTATGTCTACATATATAATCATTTTTCTATAATACCCAATTTTTCCATCGCTTGTAGTGCCGTTTCCCAGTCAGTAAACCTGATGCCTTTATCATCAATGTAAACTCTGGCTCTTGTGCTTCTTTTTTTTATTGGTATAAAACATGCATTGGTTTTTTTAATCATATAATCCTCTAGGTTGGAATGCTCTTTCAAACATATCAAATTGCCATTTGTAATCAATGTCAAGGACCTCGTCTTCACTCATGGTCCACAACTCAATCTCATTGTGCTTATTAAAGTCTCCCATCCATATCCCATCATCAATTGATTGTAGTTTACTAGCATATAGGCAATGAGCGGCCTCTTTTATAACTTCAGCGGTTTTCGTGTTCATAACATCCTCTTTGAGAGGCGTTAATAAGATATTATCACTATTCCAAAAATAATTCTTTTTCTCAATAACACCAAACATTCCATCTGATTTGCTTTTGCAATAATCGTAATAAAAGGACTCAATTGTGTTCGCTTTTAGAAATGGGGCACAAGCATTAACCAAGACAACATACTTATAAGGTATCTTATTCCACCACTCATACATCTCAGACATTGGGGTGCCCTCGGAAGTTGCAGATTTTTGACTCCTGCGGAATATGTTTACAGGGTACTTACTACAGACATCAACTAGCTCTTTTTCATGAACAGAGACCCATATATTTTTATTTGGAACTTTACAAGATGAAAGTTTTTGTAAGCAAATATCCATCAAGGTTGTCCCTGAAAATGGTTTTAACATTTTTCTTTTCAGTCTTTTGGAGCCCATTCTGGCTTGGACAATTACGCACACATCGTCAACGTTTTTCATTAATACCCCCTCAGTTTTTTACGAGGCGCCAATTCACCCTCGGTGACTTTTTTGACGCCATCGCCATAAGCTTCTTCTAGTTCTCTGATACCACGGACCATCTTAATCAATCCTTGTGGTTCCACCGATGACATGTGATCAGATCCCCACATAGTTCTATCCAGTGTAATGTGACGTTCAATGCAAGTTGCCCCTAGGTAAATCGCAGCAACAGAGGTTCCAAGCCTAAATTCATGACCACTATAGCCGACTTCACAGTTGTATCTTTCTTTTAGCGTCTGGATGCATTTAAGGTTCAAATCCTTCAGGGGAGCAGGGTATGTAGAGTTGCAGTGAAGCATCAACACGTCATTTCCGGAAAGCCATCCGACGGCTTGATCTATTTCTTCATATGTTGACATTCCAGTAGAAAATATGACTTTCTTGTCGGTTGCTGCTGATGCTTTCATCAGCTCTTCATTGGTTATCATCGCAGATGGAATTTTAATCCATGGAATGTCATATCCCATCAAAAATTCTAAAGAATCTAAGTCCCACGGGGAAGCAGACCACTCAATACCTTTTTCTTTACAATAACGATCAATCTCATCATATTCTTTTTTTTCAAATTCTACTTTGTATTTATAATCTAAGTAAGTCATTCGGCCCCATGGCGTATCACGCATCACTTGTTTTTGATGTTCTGGTACACAGACATCCGGGTTTCGCTTTTGAAATTTAACAGCGTCACAACCAGAAACCGCTGCAACGTCAATTAATTTTTTAGTAACCTCCATAGATCCATTGTGATTGATACCTATTTCAGCTATTATATAAGTTTTTTTCATTTACTCTCCATAAAGTATTAAATTTCTAGAAATCTTATTGGTCACTTGGCTTTGTTTGCTCATAACATTGATTTCTATATTTTTAGAAGAAAGATAATTAAATATTGATTCTTCTCCGCGTTTTGCTATTTGCTGCTCACATTCATGAGTATCAGACTTAAGATTTTTTAAATTAAATTTGTTGCTTACGTAATTCAATGTTGGTTTGTATTGTTTTTCAATATCATAAAAATGTTTAATGCTGCCATCTTCTTCAATCTTTGCTCCATCCCAGCCAAGCATATTTATTTTTTTTATGCCACAATGGACTAATATTGGAATTATCATATCGTTCATAATCCCGGGGCCAATGATTCTATTGAAGGCATTATTGTCAATAGAATTTTCTTCCCATCGGTTTCCATTCACAACCGAATTAGAGTGGCGAGCTGTTACATCTGAACCCCATAGAATATCTGGGTCGTTCTTAAAGGATTCTGATAATGTGTTTTCCTCAACCAAGTCTTTGTTTATCCAGTTTTTATACCCATATGGCATCTCTTGGCGCGCTAAAACAATGTAATCTCTAACATTTGGAAAATTGAATGTAGCGTAAAAATTTGTAATGCATATATCGATATCATCTTTAAATTTTAAAGCCGCTGTTTTAACAGCAAAGAAAGGCTTATCTTTAGCAAACTCTCTTATGTTGCTAGGATCAAATTCACTAGTGCTTGTACCGGCGCTAACGCAAATGCACTCTAAGCCCTTGTACATGTTTTTTAACATAATATTTTTAACTAAAAGAGATTTTCCTTTTGATTGTTTTAAGAAAATAGTTTTTCTATCTTTAACCGGTATCTCAGACCATTTAATCATTTAAAGCCTCTACTATTTTAAAAGGCATATTGGCACTTATTTCTTCCATCTTATCTATCAATTCTGATCCGTGTAAACTATACCATTTCTCGGATGCTGCTCCTATTAGTTTTTTATTCGTAATAACTTTTAAGTTTAACATTTTTGCTTCAACTACAATCCTCGCGCAAGTTTCTAAATGGCCAGTTAAGAATAAAAGCTTTTTGTATCCGGATAATTTTTTAAGAAAATTTTTAAAATTTTTATCCGATATTAAATCATAATCCCAGTTATTTTTCTTACAAGTCTTAATGCAATCATGTTTTCTTTTGATTGGATTATCCGAGTTCATAATTGCTATTTTATCATTTTTTTTGTTGTTATGAATTGTCTTAATATATTCTAGTTCTTCTTTTCTCCAAACGGAAGAGGAGAGATTTAATAAATTATACAATTCAGTGTTTTTTTGAAAAATTTCCATGGATAATTTTGTTAAAAACAAAACTTTCTTTGCACCATTATAAAAGTGTATATTCACTCTCTCTTCTATAGGTGCTATAAAATTAACATATTTAATTGGGTTTCTACTTTTTATATACTTATGATCTTGCTCATATATAAAATAAGTCAGATTATCTACTGCATATTGCTTGCAAGATTCTTTCAGTAAAATAAAATTTGAAAAAATAAAGATCTTGTTTTTATTTGCCTTCAAGTACTCTATACTGATATCTTCAGATTTGATTTTTACAATACTGTATTTACAATCCTTAAATCTATCAATCAAAGCTTCAGCATTTGCTTCTGCTCCTCCGTTGACTTCTGAGAAATAGAAGTCAGTGACCATTATAAATTTAGTCTTCATCAAGTTGCTCTAATTCCTTCATCCATTCAATAAATTCTGGATCTGGTTTATAGATGTTATCGCAAAAACCTTGAAACAACTTCTCATCAGAGAATTTATCTTCAATAATCGTTTTCAATTCCTCTGCTTGGACTTTCATCTTATCGCTATTTTTAACAGCCTTTCTCAATGCCATTTTATATGACCCTTGATCTGCAAAGGCCCACATTTGTTCTTTGTCAATAACTCCGGGCCAAACAGCTTGTGATTGAACTGGGCTCATAGAGTAATCCACTTCATTGAAGTAATTGTTTCCATCGTGATGAAGGAAATCAAGTTGCCCAGACCAACCAATTGTTGTGATCGGAAGTCCTTCGCGAGCTGCTTCAAACATAGGAAGACCAAAACCTTCACCATGAGCGATGTTAATCATTCCTTTAATCTTTTCATGTTGATATAAACCGGTCATTTGACCAGCAGTAAGGTCTCCATGGAGTAGATAGACAGAACACTTACGATCTTTATATTCACCAACCAATTGTGACATTCTTTTTTGAAGATGATCCCAATCAATTATTGAGTTTGAAGCGATATTTGTTTTAATAAGTAAACCTACTTCTTGATCTATAAACTCTTCAATAAACCATTTTACCATATTATCAAAGTTTTTACGAGGAGATATTTGAGATACAGCAAGAAAATTAAAATCGTGCTTCAACTCTATCTCTTCAATTGGCTCTGGGTCTGCTCTTGGGGTATTCTCCCATACAACTTCAACGGGTTTTTCTATCTTATATGGATGAGTTTCACCTGTTTGTTGGTTTTGCGCTTGAGCCACTGTATCTACCAAGGAAGTTTTTGCATGGTTTGACACAACGAGGACTTTATCCATTTCATTGCATTTAGGAAGCCACTGTGGTGAACACATATTGGTCTCAATACCAGCAGTATAGCCTATATTTATTGGTGCTAATTTTTGGAATTCGTTGGGGATTGTTACTTGCAGAGAAATATCTGCTTGTATTTGTTTTCTCTGGATGAGAACTTGTGTTAAAGTAATCTTCTCATCCATCCATTGGCGAAACTCAGAGTCTTGCCATACCCAACCAGTGCGTCCCCAAGGGATAGCCATAATAAAGATATCAAATAAATCTTCTCGGGACCTTAATGCTCTCAGAGCAAATCGTGCTTGCTCTCCATATCCTGATTGTGACAGAACAGGTGCTCTTACTAAAATTTTCTTTTTCACGCTACCTCCATAAAACGAATTCCTTTATAATTTGACCTTGTTTCCCAAGATCCACCTTCTTCAACAACTTGATCAATAAATTCAACCCACGTAGAATTGAAGTTTTCAAAGTTATAATTGTCTTCAACGTGCTTGCGCCCTAACATACCCATCTTACGTCTTTCAGAAGCAGGAATGTTGTAAATCTTTGACAATGCCGAATGAAATTGAGCTTTGTCAACACGGTCTTCATAAATATAAGGAACATCTTGAGACCCGATAACAGACTTTGAGGAGGGGAGGAGGGGGATGCCAAACCAATCTTTTCCGTTGGTCACTTGCTCTTGCAATCCACCGGTCATAGTAACTATAATAGGTGTTCCGCAGGACAGTGATTCCAAAGTTGCAAGGCCGAAACCTTCCGCATCTGAAATATTAATAGTACAGTCAGCCATGTTGTACATAGCCGCTAAATGTTCTGGGGGGATCTTATTGATTGACAAAAGTACTTGTCTGTTATCAAGCCCAAGATGTTCGATAATGTGATTGAGATCTTGACCGTGAGGATCTTTTGGGTCTGTATGCATAATAAGTTGTGCCTTGTCGTGAAGGTTGTTCTTATCAAGCCATTCTTTGAACCAGTAAATTAAAGTTCCAGATTGTTTTCTTCTAGCGTTTCTATTATTCCAGAAGAAAATAACCTTGTCTTGGTCAGACTCAGGGAGCGAATCTTTTCTAAGTTTTTCAATACTTTCCGGAGTTAATGGTTTGAAAACCTCTCCGTCTACAGCGTGTGGAATATATTTTCTTTTCACTTCCGGTGCTGCTTTGGCTACAATATCATCAGTTACCTTAGAGATTGTTGCAATTGCGTCGTTAGAAATATAATACTTTCTATTAAACATTGGTACAGGATAATTGTCCCATACATGATAATATACCATTGAGCAAAGAGGACGCACTTCGTTCTCAATTTGCCATAACCAACCCCAAAAACGGGGATCAGTCATAAACCACAAAACGTCCGGCTTCTCTGTGCGGAGAACCGAACGAATCATTTCAGGTGTTCCGTAACCATCTACGGGAATAATTTTCCAATCTTGACCCCATGGATCAACTGCTATAGGGTTGTAGTCATTGTGCTTCATCGCCCCACCAAAGGAGATGATAGAATACCGTCCGGTGTTTAGAAGTGCTTCACAAACGTACTTTGTTTGGGTTCCGACACCGGACGGGGACAGGGGATGGTCCGATAATGTTAAAATTTTTATTTTCTTAGTCAAGTTTTACCTCTTTGTTTTTCTTATGTATGTAATATAACACACTCAAGTTAACTTGTCAAGTAAAAAAGCAAACTTTTTTTATTTTTATTTACAATGCTCTGTTTTATAGAATTCACACCGTGCGCAAGATCGTCTATCTTTAACATGATGTTGTTTAGAAATGTGGATTAAAGCATTTGTAAGGAGCTTTGTTGCGTTCTCTGTTTTACGAGGGCCAGAGGTTACACGAAAAATTTCAACATTATCTTTCTTGGCTGTTCTCTTAAGGAGAGCAAAGTGTGTTTCAACCAAACTTGGATCAACTTCATATTTCTCACACCAGAATTTCTTATATAGAGTTAGCTGATAAGTGATGAACTTGTCTGCTTTCTTTTTAGCATCCCAACCCCATGAACAGGTCTTCCAATCAATGATGTGAAACTTCCCGTCATTTGTCCTAATTACGAGATCTATGAAGCCTTTGAACTTGTAGGGTACCTCTCCATCCTTGATGTCTTCATAAAGCTGTTCTTCAACGGAAAACACCTCATAATCGCCAAAGATTTTAGTAAGCTGAGGCATAATCTGAGGAGTGATAATTTGTGCTTGATCTCGCATCTCGGTTATGAGCTTATCCTCTTCCATTCCGATGGAAGCCAATTCTTTCTCAAAGGAAAGATTAAAGAAATCTTCCGGGTCATCTACTTTGTCAAAAACAAGGTTCTCACATAAAAAATGAAGCGCTTTTCCAAACGCTGTAAATTGATTTCCTACGAATTTTTTAACTCTGTCTTGGTAAGAGAGTTTTCTTTTAAAAGGGCACTCTGCCCAAGTCTTAAGTTCTGAGTATGATATGTGCTTCATTATTCCTCCAGTTTGTGTAAAGCTTCTAATTTATTGTAAAGAACAGGACAGGTTTGCTTAAGTTCTTTTTTATTGTCCATTGCATACTCTTCAAATCCACGAGCAAAGTACTCTCGGACAGAAGTTGCAGCATAAGGCGATGGGAATAGTCCTCCAACAAAGTGCCACATCGCGTCATAGGTTACATCCTTATAAAGATAATCGTCAATTTTTTGGACGTATTCTGTTTTGTATTGCATTTCTTCAGGTGGCTCATAATCATTTGCTAGCAAATCAGCATAAAGTCTTTTTCTTTTTCCGAGAAACTCTCTTACAACTGCTCCGTCATCATAAATGCCGTGGCCATAAAGGTCTTCAACTGAATGTGCAATCTCGTGGATGATATCATCTATGAGATCTTTATCGTTGTCTTGATCATTAGTCAAGTAAATTGCTCCATCTGAATACGTGGCGTTTGCTTCTTTATCTTCTAGGTGTTTAAATTTTCCGACATAGATCATATCAACGCCACGTAACAGGTTAACAGGAACCCTGCTCTTAATATATTTAAGAACAAAATCCATGTTGATATGCTCGGGCATCTGATCTTTGATGAAAATTTCTATATCGTGCAAACTATATGTATCCTTTAAACTTTTTGATTTATTCATTGATTCATTTAACCATTTCATTGTTATCTCCATTTATACTTATAATATAACAGATAACATCTCAAATGTCAAATAAAAAGAAGTAATTAGTTTATAAAACGTTTGCCGCCAGAGTCGCTATTTTAGACCTTTCACCTTTCTTAAACGTGATATGACCAGCTAGTTCAGCATGCTTAAATTTTTCAATTGCATATGTCAATCCGTTAGAGGTTTCGTTTGTATAGATATTGTCAATCTGCTCAATGTCTCCGGTCAAAATAATTTTTGTTCCGTCTCCAACTCTTGTTAGAATTGTCTTAACTTCGTGAGCAGTAAGGTTCTGGGCTTCATCAATAATAATGAAAGCATTTGAAATTGAGCGGCCTCTAATGTAAGTGAGTGCTTCAATCTCAATCTGTCCTTTCTCAAAGTAAGATTTGATTTGTGCTTTGTTTCCAAGAATGAATTCAAGGTTGTCTTGAATGGGCATAAGCCAAGGGCCCATCTTCTCTTCCATTGTTCCGGGAAGGAATCCAATGTCTTTTCCCATTGGTTGAACAGGACGAGACACAACAATTTTTTTATATTTTCTCTCGGCGAATCCAAGAGTTTGTTCAAGACCTGCGGCAATTGCCATCAAAGTTTTACCTGATCCTGCTTTTCCGATAAGAGACACAAGCGGGATGTCATCGTCAAACAGTAAATCATAGGCAAATGTCTGTTCTTTGTTACGAGGAACGACGCCCCAAGACTTTGAGTAGTCCTTAACGTTGATTCGTTTTAGGGGACGCTTAAACTCTGAGAATCTGCAAATAGCGGACTTCTTTGGGTTACTGGATGAGATGAGAAGAAGAAACTGATGTGGATAAAGTCTTTGTTTTATCAAAGATTCTTCAAGGAACATATCCTCGCCTTCATAGAATCTCTCAATGAATTCATCATCAACAAGAATCTCGGCATAACCTTCATAAACTTTGTCTTTGTTCTCAATAACAGAATTGGTTTCATAATCTTCTGCTGTTAGTCCAAGAGAATCGGCGATAACTCGCATGTTGATGTCACGAGACACAACGATAACTTTTCTTTTTTCGTTTATTTTGTTCTCATAGAGAGCAACGGAAAGAATTTGATGATCGGGAATACGAGGATCAAGATCCATTGGAAGCTCGGAAGATGCTTTCGCAACTCTGAGAAGTCCTAAACCTTTTCCTAAACGGATGCCTTTTGCAAGAGATCCTTTCACGCGGAGTCCGTCAAGATGCTTGATGATGAGACGAGCATTGAATCCAACGGAATCTTGTCTCTTCTTGTGTCCATCAACTTCTTCTAGAACTTTCATTGGAATAAGAATATCATTATTCTTAAAACGATACAATGCATTTGCGTCGCTAAGAAACACGCTTGTATCAATTACATATGTTTTTTTGGCCATTTATTTTCCTTTGGTTAACATTTCTTTAATTAGAGGTTTAAGTTTATTTGCGAGTTGTTCTTCTATATCTTTAGAGGGTCTCTTCCCGGTAAATTCAACTAGTTTTGCTCGCCACTTTCCTTGTTTAAACCCAGTGAAAGAGCCGACCGCATTCCTTGCGCTGAATCCGTATTTTTCACTATCATATAGCCTAACCTTAACTCCGGCAGCGTTCAGCTCCACTTCATTAGGGGCTACGGGTAAGTCGTCATGCCATACATCATCGTGTTTTATGCTGTTGTCTTCAAAGGGCATCATCTGTTGTAAGGGATAAACTTTAGGTATTTTTATACCCAATTCCTTCGGTAGCTTCTCATATAACATTGTCTTAAGTTGGTTCAATTTAGAACCGGGTGTTTCTTCAAAAAGATCAAATTTGCCTTCATTATAACGCTCTACTAATTCTTGGCTATATATTTTTCCAATAAAACCAACGAACTCTTCTTTGTCTTGCTCGTCTGCTTTTTCCTTATCAAAATTTTGAATAAAATCATTTTCAACGTCTTCTAATTTAGTAAAGCTTTCGGCCAAGGTCTTGATGCTTTCTATAGTAGATTTGGGTTTTTTCTTTTTTGTATCAAGAAAACTGCCGTCAATAGCAGCTTTTTTCTCCTTTTCGGGGTCTTCAGATTTTTTAGATACTGCGGGGGCTGAGATAGCTTCACCTTTTATTATTTTGCCATCGCTTTTGATCACTGCTGGTTTGAGTATATAAATAGGCTGGTCTTCTGAGGAACCTAGTTGGATAGAGTCGTAATGTTTTGCGATTTGTTCAATCTCTTTTTCTGAGAAATATGTTTTCAATTCATCAGGTTTGTGACCTATAAACCTGTACAGCTTATTATCTATCTTACCGTCTAAGAAGGACTCGTCCGGTGCATCTCCGCCACCTTCAATCTCATCATCTTTATTTTTCTCAATCAATTGTCTGTATTCCTCAGCCAAGTTATTCCTTTGTTGGGCAGCATCGGTATCGTTTAGTACCGATGCAAGGGTGTTAAATTTTGAAATTTTGTTTGCTAAAGTTATAAATTCTTTATCTAGAGGGAAAGTTTCTTCGTCAGGAGAGACTTCTTTTTCTACTGTTTTTTCAACCGCAGCCTTAACCTTTTCCCCACCCTCTTCTTTGTTCACCAAGGCTTGAACATCGGGAGCTTTGAGGACTTCGGCTTCGGTTTTGTCCTGTATTTCTTGTTCGGTGGCTTTTGGATTTTCTTTCCTTACTATTGCCATTGTTTCTTCAGCGGCAGTTTTTATTATGTCAGTCTCTTCGGAAGACAAACCCATACTAGATGTATCGCCATCAGAATCATCATCGCTCTTGATGGAGGAAGATGCTTTGTATGTTTTTGTTTCTTCAGGCTCACCAAATCCAAGCCAATTTCTAAAATCACTTTGTTTTTTGCTGTTTCCGATTTTCTTCATTGCAGAAGAGAAGTGTTTTTTGTCCTCTCCAGATAGGCTGTTGAGATATTTAGTGTATTTTTGTCTATCAGAATCAGTCATCTCCAGTTGTTCTTTTAAACTTGAAAGATGTTTTTTGAACTTCTCCATTGCTTCCATTTCTTCTGACGTTAAGCCAAAGGTATCTTGTATTGAAAGTGTTGATGTCGGAGAGGGTTGTGGTGAATCTTCTGCTTTAAAATGTTTAAGTATTTTTCTATCAAGCATAAGAAGAACCAGTTCTCCAAACTCTTCTTTATGATAATCAAAATATTTTCCCGCGTTAGTTTCTTTGCGATACTTTTGCAACCATTTTAGTTGATCTGCGGGTAATAATTTTTTTATTTCTTTTTGGTCATCGGCTGATAGAGCTAATCCACCAATTACATTGCTTTCTTTCTCTTGAAGATTTTGATTGGCCGCGTTAGCTTGGTTTCGTGCCCTTACTAGAAAATCTGACTTGTATAATGGATTATCTTTGTTTCCTATTTTGTTTTTGTTTAGGAAAAACTTAAAAATAGCTTGGGCATATGCATCAGTGTATTCTTTTTCTTCTTCAGAAAACTCTCCTTGTAGTTTTTCAATCTTTGAATCCAGAACTTGCTCTAGATTTTTTTCTTTCATCAATGTATCACTGTCGTCTTGCATAGACTTAAAAAGGATCGCGGTGGCTTCTCTTTTTTCTTCATCGGTAGTCAATTTAGCCGACACAATTGTTTCGTCCTCCGGCTCCAATTCCGACATCACTTTTTCTGTTGCATTTTTTATAATTTCAGTTTGATCCAAGTTTTGTTTTTTAAATTCTTCTATGGCAGCTTCAGCTACATCGATAATTTTTTCTATAGTTTCTTCCGGGATACCTTTTTCTTTTAGATGTTCTTCTGCTTTAAGGTGAATTGGAATGGTTTCTGAGTCATCACCTTTTCGTTCTGCATCTGGTTGAGTTATCGGCTCTTCTGCCGCAGGAGCTTCTCCGGTTTCTGCAGCTGGTGCGTTGGGTTTAATTACAACGTCAGAGAAAGTAGATCTTGCTTCTTCTCCAAATATATTTTGAATTTGACCGGAGAATGTTTTCAAACCCTGAATGGCATTTTGTGTTGCTGTTCTTCCGATGGTACCTTTTGTAACTTCCAATATATCTCTGATTGTTCCCTTGACTTCATCAACAGCTTCATTGAAGTTGTTTTCATATTCGTCAAATCCGGATGTTGTTTTTGCTCCGAAGGGGTTTACACTAGGAAAATAACCGGTTATGCTCATAAGCGCTCCATAAGCACCTTTAACATTGTTTTCCATATCAAAATTTTCTTGCGTTTCTGTTCCTGCTTGTATGATATTGGAAAGATATCCCGCTGCCTCTTCATAGCCAGCCTCAATCGCGTCCCATTTCTTTTGCAAATCAGATTTCTCTACCGCTTCAGTGAGATTCATATATGGTGTCAAATCTTCTACTAAGGTTTTTATGTTGCCTTGAAGTTGAACAAGAATTTTTATAAAATCTTTCTTATATCCCGAAGAAGCAATGCTGCCTTTATTGCGAAGGTCGTCAAACTTCTTAAGAACTGCTTTAGCTTTCTTTATCAATCTTAAGAAAGACTTTAAATCAATTTGGATATTTCTGCGTTCTTTTTTGCTGAACGGCTCTTGATCCTGCTCTTGTAATTCTTGACCGGCTTGTTCGGGTTTTTTGCTTCTTCTAGCTGCCTTCTCTTGTTCTTCTTTTTCAACTATTTTTGCTAATTGCTTCAAGACAGCATTGATTAAAATACCTTGTTCTTGTAGAAAATCTTTATCGTAGAATTCATCTATTAGCGCCTTTGAAGTTGTTATTAAAGTTTCCAAGTCTTCTGCTTCTGGGTCAAAAGCTTCTGGGTTGTCCGTATCGCCTTGTGGTTGTTCAGCAGGCTTTTCACTTGTTTGTTTTTCAACTTCATTCTCTATAGCAGCAATGATTTCTTCCTGTTGTCCTGTCGGTGCTGTTTGTATTTCTTCTTCTACTTCTGGCTCTAACTCTACATCTTTCAAAACTAAATCAATTACATTAGCTGGATCATCTTGGCTCCAGTCTATATTTGCATTATTGACTATTAATTCGTCTGCTATTTGTTTTATTATTTCAGGTGTTTTTGGCTGAGATTCAGGTTCTTTGGGTTTTTCTATTTGGTCTTTTTCAAGCTCATCGTCTGCTGTTTTTCCTTTAAGTTTTTGGAATTTCTCTACAGATAAAAATATTTTGGCTCGTATTAATTCTTCTATTCTAACATCATTAAGAACTTTGTAAGTTCTTGAGGTTCCAAGTCTTTCCTGAATTTTTTCAGGATCTATAAAAAACACCCAAGAGTGGCTTTTTGCTTTATATACATCATTCCACAATGGTTTCTCTGAGGCCATTTGCGACACTCCTTGCTGGAGGGCTATTTTTTTGTCTAGACCAGGGGCATCGTACTGAGGGTACCCTTTGTCTTTAAGAAGGGGAACTGCTGAGGTCGGCCAAAACATAATACCCACAACTTCTGAATATGAGCCGTCACTTCTTTTCAGATAAAAAGGCTTCTTTGCTAAAGCCCTGAGTACTGCATTTAATTGTCTCTGTATTAATTTATGCTCGTCGGTTAAAGTAATTTCTTTTCCGGCTGCAGGCTGTGTGTTGTCTAAATCTATTCCTGTTTGTACTTCAACATCGTCAATCAATTCTTCAGTACCACTTTGAATTTCTAGAGGAGTGGTTGCTGCAATTATCTGCTGTGTGAACTGTTTAGCGCGACCTTTGGTAATATCAAATTTCTTGCCGGCTTTAATAAAAGCTTGTTTCTTTTCTTCTGACATATTTTGCCAAGTGGGGAATAAGCCTTCATAACCTTGGCCTGTTTTCAGAACCTTAAAAAAATCTACGATTATTTTTTCTCTGTCTTTTGTGTTTCCTTTGGCTAAAAGTTTTGTTAATTTATTACTTAAAGTTTGTCTCTCGGCTTCCATCAATTCCTCAACAATAAGGCGAGCAACAACACTATTCGGTATTGTCTTGTCTTCGGTAAGTTTTCTCAATAAGGGATGCTTGGAGATTAGCAGTGCTAGATTTCTTTTATTCATATTAAATTCCTGCTTTTTGCTTGAGAAACACAATATAATTTTGAACTATCAGTTTCTCATCTGGGTCGGATATTTTAGAAATAATTTGTTCTGCTGATTCCGCTGTTTCTTCGGAGACATCTTCTTGCTCTGATATTCTTGTAATCTCTTCTTTGATAATCTCTTTGATTCTTGATTCTGTTAATTTCATTTATAATCTCCAATAGTTCTAACATAAATAGCAAAATGGGAGGCTTTTTGCCTCCCATTGTTAATCTAATTCCAAACTTCATCATCTCCGCTTGGTTTGGGCATTGCCATCAAATTGTTAAAAAATTCTCTAAGGTCTGGGTTCTGCGATAGAAACCATCCGGTCGTTGCTATGATTGAGAGTTCCTTCATTGTGAATCCTCTCTTTCCTGCTCTTTCGCAGATGTCCATTATCTCTTGCATCAGTAGACCTAACCGTCCTGATTTATCTTGTTTAATCTTTTCAATCATTTGATCGATTGTTGCTTTATCAAATATCTCTTCGTTCATTATTACTCCATTATTATTTTATATAGCCAGTATTTCACAGTGATTTCTTCATCTTTGTCAATTTCCCTTAGAGATCTCAAGCAAATGTAATCTTCTTTTATGTATGCTTCACAATTAGGTGTTTCACTGTGATTAAAAAATCCACCCAACGGTGTTCTTATGTATCCATTCTCAAATCTCGCATCAGCGACATGAGTAATGCCAAATTCGTGACCAGAATTTATTTGTTCTTTTGCAAAAAGACCCATTCCATCAATCTCTGAATGTTTTAGGTAGACTGTGTCTGGTAAAGGACGATAATTGCTCATATGAAATCTTTCCATTCGTTTGGTATTTTTCTATCTCTTAGCAAAACCTGAATGGTCCACTTCGGAACCTTTGGTTGTTTTACCAAGGGCATTCTAGCTTCTTGGGGCGTCTTGTTTCCTTTTGCTGAGTTGCATTTTCTACAGGAGGCCACAATGTTTGTCCAAGATTTGTCTCCGCCACGAGATTTTGGAATTATGTGATCCATTGTCAATTCGTTATAAGAAAATCTTTTAGCGCAATATTGACAAGTGTTTTTATCTCGCCAAATCACATTCTTCCTGTTACAAGAATAGGTCATAAAATCTTTTCTGATGTAGTTCTTAAGAACGATTACTGCCGGGAAGAAGTCATCAGAATAATTCAAAACCACGTTTGCCCTCCCAGTATAACACATGTTGAAACCCTTGAAACCATCAATGATTTCAATAGGTCGCCAAGCAGCATCAAGTTTGAGAGTATAACGTGGTTCCACATAGTAGTTAGTTTTTAGAAAGCAGTTTACCTGCAGCTGACTCTAAAGGTAGTTTTTCTGCTGCTGTATCCGATAGGGAAAAAGCATCAACAAAGGATTTAAGCTCATTAAATGCTCTCTTATAGTCTGGTTCCATTATCAATTCGGTTTTTCCTTGGTGTCCATGGATTGCACGAACTTCTCCAATATTATCATAAACCGTTACTGATGGGTGTTCGGAAAGCCAAGTTAAGCACACCTTTCCATTATCAAAAATAAACCCTTGTGCTATTCGTCCAGTTCCGGAGACTCCACTTTCGTCTTCTGTTCTATTCAAATAAAAAATTCTCATAACCATATTTCCTCACTGCTGTCGTCATCTAAACTCTCAGTAGTTTCTTCCTCTTCAGGTTTCTCTTTGCTAGCGATGCCGATATACTTAAATAGATGCACAAGCAAATCAAAGAACCCTACTTCACTCAAAGGGACAACTTTCATTGTGGTATCTTCCAAATAAACTTCAGCAATGTCGTCTAGAATGTTGATTCCAACGAAGATTCTCTCTTCTTCCATATAACAGTAAAATTTGCTCTCTACAAGATAATCGTAAAGACCGTTACGGAAAGTCCTAGGACGGTAATTTGGAATATAGCTGAGGTCAAAACCATTTTTAATTGCTCTCTTTAGGATGTTTTTTAAATTAGACATTATTCACTCAGTTTTGGGTTTAAAATCGTTTCTAGAATCTCTTTGGTGTGTTGGGTGTCATCAACCCAGAAAGAGCACTCAGGTTGCAAAAGATCAAACAATTCCTTATCGTTTCCATTGTCTCCGCACCTATCACCAAGAAAGTAAATCTTACAATCCGGAAAGTGATTCATAGCAAATGTTTTATCCCAACCTTCCGGATAGATATCAAAAGAAGTCTCGCCTCCAAGCTTAATTTCTACCGGTATTCGGGCATTACTGAATTCTTCTCTCATTTGTTCTAGAACTGTTCTTCTAAATGTAGATGTTCCAAATGATTTATCAAAGCTTGAAAATTTTTCTCTATCATTGCTTGTTGCGTTTCTTCCAATCGGACACCAGTTGATCATTGACTCTCTGTATGAGATGAAATGACCAGTTAATGGAATGTCATAGTGAGACACGATGTGGTTTTGATAATCAATTAGTTTCTTTACAATTGTGTTAAAATCAGGATCACCCAATTCTCTCCTCATATTTTTCTTGAAATTCAATTTATGAGTTCCACTGCGATAAAGAGGAGGAGCATAATGCTTAGTTCCATTACAAGGAAGGATGTGCAATTTAAGCTTAATATCATCTTTTGTTGTCAGGAAGCCGCATTGTTGCATAATGTAATCATAATCACTACCGCTCACAATACCAATCTCTGCATATTTGCAGGTTTCGATAAGTGTCTCAACAAGACTATAATCTAAATGTTCTCTTGGAGGAGTTAGTGTTCCGTCCATATCAAATAAAACTATTTTACGCATTATGCTCCAGGTGTTGTTGTGTATTAATAATATAACACGTTATAATGCGCTTGTCAAGCTTTATTTGTTATTTTTTTTAACTCGCGGCCAGAACAATTTTACAAATGTGCTCAACACGCTCTATGTGTTCAAAGGCATCCCATGGGTTTTTGGCGATTGCGGTTACTCCATGGCACTCTTGACCAACAATGTCAAACATTACTTTGCACTGATCATCTGCGCACATTTGAATATAAGTTTGATCCGCTAAATCCACAGATGTTGCTGCTAAACTGGGGACATTGGGTCCGACCTTCGTATAACGGAACACCTCCGGAAAGTCTTTAACTATATCATTGAGCTGCCAGTTTTTATACATCGCAGCAACACAATAGGTTGGGTGGAGATGCAAAACAGAAAGTGTTTCTTTTCTGTCCTTCATGAGATTCCAGTGCATCCATAGTTCTCCGGATGGATTCATGTCTGGTGTGATAAGCAGTTCTTCATCTTTGATTTTTATTTTTGTTACACTTTCCGGATGGATGATTGTCTTCCTAACTCCGGAGGGCGTGATATAGAGATATGGTCTGTTTCTCATACGAACAGAGCAATTCCCATCACGGGTTGTTATCCAGCCTCTTTTGTAGGCTTCCCTCATTACGTCACCAATTGCAGTTAACATTTTTTATCCTTTGACTAAATTACCATCAACGATTTCATATCCGGCGACTCTACCTAGTTTGTACATGTCAAACCGGTCATCAATGAATGTAACTTTTTGATCTGGGAATTTACCGAAATACAAAAAACAGCAAGCTTGGCCTATTACTTCAGTGAATACCGCTTTAAGCATTTCAGAACCTCGCAGCATTTTAGCGTGGTTGTTGAATGCTTGTAGTTCACCCTTGAGGTTGAATTTTGTAATCTTCTTATCATCGCCTTCGTGACCTTTTGCTCTTAAGTGACCGTAGTAATCGTGGACTGCACGGAAAAATAGATTTTCCATCTCACCAAAAACTTCGCTTTGATTGAAATCTTTAGAAACCTTCATAACGCCGGTTTTCATCAATTCATTGGACATCTGGGCTGCTGTGTCATAGGGTTGACCTTCAACGAATTCAACGTTGTATGAAGAAGCAACTTTCGGAAAGTTGGCTAAAACATGATGACCAAGTCTTTCAAAAGCTTCATCCGCTGCTGGTTCTTTCTCTGGTGCGGCCATGTATGCTTCTGCAACCAATTGAGCATATTTATCCCAACCTTTAAGTTCCTCTCCTCTCTGTACTGCTTTTTGAGCTTCTCCAGCTTTGTTTGGATCATCCATGTAGATCGGAGCGTTTAACGAACCGAAACCTTTTGCGCCAGCCCAACCTTCCTCAAGGTTCTGCTCTGTCATAAACCGTCTCCAATTTTCAAATAATTTATTCATGAATTTGTCTCCGTTTGTTCCTTCATAGACTTTGACCCACGGCATTTCCACTTCTTACGAGATAAAGCATTGGCACAAGGTGGGTTCTTGCATTTTTTAATTTTTGCTGAACGAGCACAATAAGCATCACCTTTCTTGGTTCCGGGTCGAATTCTATCACCACCACCTTTTGCTTGGCCCTTTTGACCGAATGAGCGGCATTTACCATCAACTCTTTTAGCAAAACGCTTGCCTTTTGATGGCTTGCAAGGCTTCTTTTTCTTCTTTTCTTCAAGTTCTTGCTCTTTTACAATATCAATCTCTTCATCATCATCAAGGATATAATCTCCGCTTTCGTGCTTACCAACATCAGGCATTTCCCCCAATGCTTTTAAGATCTCATCTTCCAATTCTTTTCCTATTCCATCTAGAAACGGATCAAGCCCAGCGGCACCACCTTCATCATTCAATATTTTTTCAATTTCTTTTGGGTCCACATGAACGTAACCTTTTTTTGCCAACCTTTCGTGATCTTTTTCAACTTTGGTTTTTTCTTTTTTTCCTGTTTTTGGGTCATACATATCATGAGGCTTGAATTCTTCATTGATTTTTCCATATGTTTTGCATGGATCCATTCCGCATCCACAATTCTTCTTACCTTCATTCTTTTTGGATTTGTTCCCCCAGTTTGCTGCGCCAACTTTACGGCACTTAACGAGGGCACCAGAAGCATATGCTGATGGCCAAACTTTGTAACGACGTTTCACTTTGCGATAGCAAGCATCTCTTTTGGCTTTTTTCTTTGCTTTCTTTTTACGAACTCTTTTTTTTCCTTTCTTTTCATCAAGAACCTTCATGAGTTCTTCTGAAATTATAGTTCTGAGTTCTTCGGTTGTTAATTCCATTGATTCGTTCCTCTTTTTCTTTGAGCCTTTTTTGCCCCATGATTTTCCACGCCCTTTTTCCTTACATGCACCAGGAGTTGGGCGGCATGAAGGATATTTCTTTCTTTTCTCTCCTGAGGAGCGACCACAAGATTTGTAACCACCCTTTCCATCCGGAGCATTGCAATCAACCCAACCTTTCTTCTTTCCTTTGGCTCCTTTTCGCTTAAACCAATCACGGAGAGAAGATTCCTTTGAGGATTCCGATCCAGCTTTTTTTCTTTTTTTACGTTTCTTTTTTTCTTCAAGTTCAGACATAGTATTTTAATTAGTATCATCTGGGAGTTCATAGTTACAATCGTCCGGATTAATATTGAATTTTTGTATTTCTTCTCTGAGCTGTCTTTCAGTGGTCCCTAAAACACAGGCAGCGTCTTTTGCTGTTCTAGAGACTGAAAGAGCAAACATAATGCAAGACTCTCTTACAAGGAACTTTAATGACTTAAGAATAGGAAATCCATACAGCTTGTGATTAACGTGAGATGCTGCTAATTCTAATTTCAAAGCAATGATTTCTTCTAACGTTAAAGAATTCAGAATAGTTTCAAAGTTAGAATTAATCTTCTTCTCTCTATTCAGTTTCTTTCTGATAGAATAATTTTCATACTTACCTTTATATTCTCTTAGTTTCTTTTTCCACATAGTATTTGTTATATATATAATATTAATAATATAATAATAATATAATAAACTTATATAATATATTAATAATACTATAAATTTAATATTAAAAAAAGTAATAGATTATACTTGACAAGTTATACAGTATATGTTATATTATATATGTTGTTGTATTTTATGCTTCAGGAGAACCAGGTTCATCTACTGTCTTCTGAAGTTCAGATTCGAATTTATCGAAGTAAAGTTTTGTATTTGTCAGGAGGTAATCAATGAAAACTTCTTTATCCTTAGTGTTAGCTAACATATCGAAAGCATCTAGAATGTATTGTGAAATTTTTCTAAAAGTAGTGTATGCCATGTTTCTACCAGTCTCATCCATACCCTCTAATCCACCACCGAAGTCTGCCTTTTCATCAGGTTCTTCGTCTGGTTCAACGTTGAGTTTTTTCTCACCGTCTTCTTTATCAGTAAGATCAATATTGATATCAGCTTCTTCTAGAGCTTCCAATTCTGCATCTATATCAAGATCTTCTTCTCCTTCTAGATTAGAAGGTTCAGAGAGTAATGCGCCACCAGCACCATACTTAGCGTTGTTCATTGAAGGAGCAACAGAATCTTGCATGGCCTTGAGGATGTGTGCACGAAATGATTCTCTTTGGGAAGCATCTGTGGTAAGACGTTTATAATCAGTACGAAGAGTTGGAATTGCTTTCTTAAGAACATCTTCCAGAGTATTGATTGCAGTTGAGCGATGAGGATGAACATCAGAGATGTCTCCTTCTTTTAGGAGAGAGCGAATAATCTTACGAAGTTCATATTCTTTCTTCTGATTTTCAGAATACATTTTAGAAATTTTCTTTCTAATATATTCTCTAAGTGCTTGTTCTTCTTTGTTCATTTGCTTATCTTCCTCGGCTAGATTTAAAAATTCTTTTAATGAATTTATTTCAATGATGTCTTTCACGATTATTCCTTTGAACCATCTTTTGGGTGCTTATCCGCTTTATTGGGCTTTCCATCTCCATCTTTATCGTAACCTTTTTCCATTCCTGTTTTGTATTTTCCCGGATTCTTTATTTCGGCACTTTCGGATTCTTCATCAATCTTTACACCTGGATGATCATCATCTTTTTTTGAATGCTCTTCTTCTGTAAAGGCTTCCAATACAGTGAGCTTAGATTCATGAATATTTCTCACAATAGAGCCATCTTGAAATTTGACATCATACTTAGTGACTTTTTGTAGTCTTTCATTCCAGTTGTGATCAACCGTATGACCTTCTTTACCTTCATAAATAACATGATGTGCGCAGTAGTGACTAGGCGCAAAGATACGGTCTTGATTTTCTTCTAGATCATATTCTTTAGACTCTTTGAGAGCGCTAAGATCCATCTTAAGGCCAAACTTGTGGGCAAGATTTTCCATGAGTTCATTATTTTTCCAATTCTTTGTTGACATATTGTTTCTCCATTCGTTATAAATAGTCGGTTTATCTTGTTTTAATCCGTCTTCCCAATCACGAAAACACATGTTTCCTTTGAGATAAGCTTCTTCTTCGGATTTTCTTAAATTTTTATTTTTTTGAGCATAGCCTTGTCCATGGTATCCGGAGTGATTAAGCATTCCATTTTCATTTTGAGTGTGATGCACAAGTTCATGAGCTAGTGATCTAAGAATATCTTTTGTGTGCCGACCATCTGTGTAGATCGTAACGGACATTCCTTGAGGATCATAATAAGCGGTTTTCCCTAAAGTCTTTGTAGCGTTCTCACTATCTGACATTAAGTTGAGAGTTGGTGGTTTTTTGAAACCCATCCTTTCTTGTGCAAATTGTCCGAGACCATGAAAGAGTTCTTCTGTTTGGTTGAGATCCATTCCACTTTTGTTGTTTATTTTAAAAAATTTTTTCATGTATTAATTAGTCTCCTTGCGAAGAAGATGCAGAGAAATGTCTCTAGTTCTACTGTGCCCATAAGGTAATACCGTAGCAACCCAAACTGTTCTTTCGCTATGAATATTTTTTCTTTGTTTGATTTTGATTATTGCACCATAATATTTTTCCGAAACATATTGAAAATTTTCATCTCTATCCCATTCGGTCCAGAACACTAAATCTCCAACATTAAAACTATCAGCAAAAGAATCTAAAAATGGTTTATTAGTTGTTTTCATTTCTTACTTTTTCTTTACATTCGTCATTGTACCAAATATGTTCAATACAATTACCATCCGGATCAAAGGTGTAAACTCCAATTGTTCCATCTCGGTGTTCTACCCTCTCACCATCTTGGGGTAAATCTTCTTGATTATCCACGAGAATTCCAACGTGAGCATAGGGGTAACGATGTTTGCTTATGAGAGCCACCGTCGTGTTATTAAAACGCATTCTACGGTAAAAATCTGTTGAAAATTCACATACCGCTTCAAGCTTATCTTCATACCAATTTTGAGCCACATCTAGATCGTCTACTAGAAGTGCAACGTGATCAATAGTTTTCATAAGATTATCCTAATCTTTCCAGTCTTCTCAAGTTTCCATCAAGTAGGGGTCTTCATCATCTATTGTGAAAACTTCACCATCAGTGACTGCCATTGGAATTGGCTCACCACAACCTTTTGAATTCATTCCGAGTTCATCTTCTAAATAATGTTTTACTTTGCTGATATAATCTTGAGCAAGAGTAATCTTTGATTGAACCCAACCTTCAAGTTGAGTATCTTCTTGCAGCATAGCCGAGAGTTCTAAAGCATATCCAGCTAATTGCTCCAATTGTCTTTTGGCCATTTGACCTTCTTCGTCAACATGTTGCATATGTTGTTTGTCTTCTATAGCTGCCATTTCTTCCGCTATAATCTGCTTTAAGCGAGATTCATTTATCTTGATTTTCATTTATTTTTCCTAGGTTTGTTAGTAATATTAAAAATAATAATGACGAAGTCATCAATTCATGTCCTATTAGAACATAAAAGACCAAGAAAACCATCATTACTATACATAAATAGATTAGATCATACATTAATTGAACCCCAAATAAATTATTTCATCCTTGGGAACCATGAAGACATTGCCTTGTTGGAAGTTATAAGGAGAATAAACATAAAGTTCTCCTTTTTTTGTCTCTTTCCAAGGAATAAGATACAATTCAGAGTCCCCATGAATCAAAACAAAAGCTTTTTCCATAAAAGACCAGTAGTATTTTGCCTTGTTTCCCTTTATACGCACCGGTTGAAGAAGGTCTCCCTCCTTTGATCTAAGGAAATTTTGCATTTTATAGGCTAAAGACTCGGCATCCGGGTCTAGTGGTCGTTCAAATTCGTCATTATTCACCGCCATCACCCCCTGAATCGCCAAAATCGCCAAAACCATCGCTATCTTGGAAGCCATTATAGGGCCAATAGGAGCTATTTCCGCGTTTTTTTCTTGATTTTTTTCTCTTTTTCCGACGTTTTTTACGTCTTTCTTCAATATCTTGCACTATTTTCACCTTAATTTTTACTTTTTTTTTATTTTTTTCATTATTTTCTATCAATTTTATCTCGCGAAAGTATTTTTTTGGCCATTTTTCATCCCCAATCGTCTCTCCAAGAGGCGGAGCGGACTTCCTTCGGCTATAATTTGGCTTAGTATGACCCTTACCACCACCTGTATGTCTGTTTTTCCCGTATCCAATCAATTTTTTCTTCATATTTCGGTGCTTTTTCTTCATTCTAAGTTGATAGATCTCTGTTTCGGCCAACATTTCACCGCTAGAAACCAATTCATCATAGGCTTTGCGCAAATTTGTAGTAGATTTACTCATATATTCTTCCAATTCAGCCAAAGAAAGCCATTTGTAATCAATATTTTCCACATGATCTTGTAAATCTAGCCTCACATCGGGTGCAATCACTTCTAAGTGAGACAAATACATGTGAATTTTGTGTGTAATTCCTCTATGAACGAAGTCATACACCATAAATTCCTTAGCAAAAGGCAACATAATGCCTGTTTCCTCAAAAACTTCACGCTCTGTGCCGTCTTGATAGCCCTGTTCGCCCCTTGCAAGCTCAACATTCTTGAGGTGACCACCCGGTAAGTCCCATAAATGACCCTCATCGGACCTTTGGAGTACCAAAATACGTCCAGATTGATCATAGATCACAACTTTTCCAACAGAATCACTGTCTTTATAGTCATCTAAGGGTTGAATTACCTTGTAATTGCCATCAAGTGCATCAAAATGCTCTTCAATTGAGTCATCATAGTGTGTTTCTACACCCAGATCTTGTAAAATTTCATATTTTGGACCAGCATCTGTGTAGATTACTCTGTCTGGCCAGAAATATTCTTTCAAACCAAGCTTTTCTAGGTGATATACCACCTTCTGATCAGGGAAATGGTGTTCCAAGTCCTTGGTTCTGGCTGTCACGATGTAAATATCATCACCGTTCTTAATAAGTTTCTTAATTTTCTTGATAATCTTGTCATTATACGACTGAAAGACAGGTACAGCCTTGTCTCCTTCATAAGTCATGTAAGACATGGCGATAGTATTATCAAAATCAAAGCTAATTTTCTTCATTTTTACTTGACATCCTTTTAAAAGTGTGTTATACAAAAATAAATAGTTGCACTATTATAGTATAACACGTTAGCATCGGTTTGTCAAATTTTTTTTGTTATTTTTATTTTAATTTTCTTGGATTTCTTCTTATCTTCTGCAAAATATCGGCTTGGTTTAAAGTTTTGGAGTCCTTGATTAACAAATCGCAGGCGAACGTAGCGCTTGTGAGCTTTTTTGTTTCTCTCTGAAGGTATTCTTCCTGATCCCATTCCCATAATCCCGGCTGAGGAGTACATTTCTTCTAATTTAGCATCGTCTTCTTCAACGAGACTCTTCCCTTTAAGCTTTGAGTCTTTTTCTTGCTCATCATTGAAGTTTTTAAGGGTTTCTTTGTCACTAAATGGTGGCATACGCCCAGCTGCCCCAGCAACGCCTGCTGCAACGGATGTTTCTAGAATTTTTTTTGTAATTTTGATTTTCATTTTAATTTTATTCCAGACCATAGTCTAAAACTCAGCTGTTCAAAGTCATTGCTGAAGATTCTATAAGGGATTTCCCACTTTAGAGGCAATTCTTCTTTTGGTTTGTGAAATCCGTCTTTAAAAACTGTAAGTTCTTGTTGTTTTATCCAAATAATTATTTTTTTGCTTGATATTTGAGAAGTGGACACAATTTGTCCGTTTTTTCCATAAAGAGTTTGAGTCAAAAGCCCTTCGTCCGGTGTAAGGTTGACAGTTGTCTTCAAATAAAAGTTTTTATTCTTGATTGAGCACAACATTGGGTTACTTTTGAAATCACAACCCTTAAATTTATAATTAATCGTGTCTTCGTTGTAGACCAGAACATATTCAGAGTCTCCAATCATCTCCCATCCGTATTGTGACTTAACTCTTGCAAGTTTTACGTGCTTAGAAGCTGTGATAAACGGAATTTCATCAGACATTGTGTTGGCAGAGCGCGTTCCATTGACATAAACGATAGGTGGTGCAGCAAAGACCACTAGATCTTGAGCAAATACCAGAGACAAAAATAAAATAATTAAAAACATAGTGAAATAACTAGTAATAATATGCTATTTCAACTAAACTTTCTTCCCGAGGAATGTCCGAGAAGTAAATTCTATTCTCAACTTCATTATATCCCCAACCTAAGAATTCAACCCCATCAACAAACACATAAATGTGGTCTGGGTCCATAGGCGTCATGCTTAAATCATAATGAGATCTTAATGTAATCTGACTTGTAGCGTCCGTAACTCCCTGAGACCAATCATCAGAACAGATATCAATCACTTGTCCACCATAAAGGTTAGCGATATCGATGTATCTTGTTCCAACTGTATGTGTGTAGCCATTACAGACACTTTGTTCTGGCGGAAGATTAACGATAGAAGCAATTTTTACTTCACTTCTCTGCGTATCAATCCACATTTGAAAATCATAGATAGATGGAAACACTCCAGTGGACTGTTCTGGTTCGTCCGAAACAAAAACAACCAACAAGGCCGCATCACTTCTCATCCAACTGAGCGCATAAGAGTTGTTTGTCATAAACTGATAGACAGATTCAAACCCCAATTCAAATCCTAGAGTCACATTGTTGGAAAACATACTTAAGGCATCCATGTAAGTGTCTCCAGGGAGCAAAGGGAAAGAAGAATTTCCAACAGATTCCGATGGAGTCATAGAAAGGATCATAAGCCTCCAATTGAGCATAGGCAAATTTGCCAACATGTCGGAAATTCCGGCCAAAATTTTCGGTTCATCATCTCTCATAGACCCTGATCCATCAATAACCCATAGAATGTCCACACCGTTGGAAATGCTTGGCTGTGTGAAGGAATCTACCCATATCGGTTCCCTCTCACCGGTGTCATCAGACCCCGCAATATAATTGTCCTGAATATAAACATACTCAATTCTTTCCTCAGTCACCCCATGACTTAGAAAATGGTCCGAGTTGCACCCCCACAATAATGATAATAACCACATAACATAAAACCCCCCTATTATAACTAGGAGGGCCAATATGCAAGCGGAGCTTCGCGACCTAAATTTTTTCTCTCTTTTCTAAAATAACACCACTTTCAGTGAAAATAGGATAGTTTTATTTATTATTCATTTCTTATAAATTTAAACCAAGAAAACGTTTTGCGGTTTAAGGGGTAGGTTGGGTCCAAGTCGTGCTCGTAAGCCTCTTTCTCAAACGGTATGTTGCGATATGCGGTATGGAATGACCTGAATTTAACCAATCCCCAAACCCAAAACACAACATACAATAAATAAAACCCAATTAGCAATAACTCGCGTTGTTGATGTAGGTGAATTACTTCATGGGTTCTTGTGCGCTGATCAAGTTTCCCCTTGCAAATAACAAAGGGATACAAAGTGATCGCCCAGATATTGATAAACAGCGATAGCGCTCGGGGTATGCGACTGTTTTCAATTATCCAATATTTCATTCACCGTAGCGAGTAACGCCCTTAGAACGATCAAATGCACCACCAGCGTCCATTGCTGTTGCTTTTCCTTGAGCTGCATCGGCTGCTTTATCAGCTGCAACAAGCTTTTGGAGTCGCATCAATTCATTTTCCATATCAAATAAACGCGGATCATTTTCCTGCATTCCACTCATTTGTGCCTGTAAATTTGCCAGCTTCTCTGCATTGCTCATTTCTTCGTTCATGACGTTGGAAAGCTCTTCTTTGATAAGTCGCTTAAGTACTTCTTTTGTTAATTTCATTATAAATCCTCTTGTGTTGTTATAAAATTTTTGTTAAATGTTTTTTCATTAGTAACTTGTATTCTTTAGGAAATTTAAGCGACCTTCCAAGTACTGAAGAGTTGCTTGCATACCCGGAATTTCTTCTTTTTTTGCGAGCATATCTGCATGTGCGATTCTAGTATTTAAAAAATCAATAAACAATTGAATATCTTTTTTAGAATCCAAGTCATAACGCATTTCCCTGGCTTGTGCACGGGCGTTTTTTATGACTTCTTTCTCCTCTGGCGAGATAGGTCGGATCATTTCATTGGTCATTCTGGAAAACTCTTCTTTGATAAGTTTCTTCAATATTTCTTTTGTTAATTTCACGTCAAATCCTCTTGTGTTGTTATGATTAGCTGGAAACTATGAGTTCATCTTCATCGTTAGGGTTCATACGAAGTTGCTGTGGGTTGTTTTCATTCCAAGCCGCTATTTCATCATCGGTGATATTTCCACGTGGCATTACACCATCAGTGGCACCCATACCGCCAACAAAATCTGGGCTTTTTGCAAAAGCAGCCAATGCCAACTCAATCTTTTCGTCACCTGACATTTCTTGTTCGCCCAAAAAACTGGAAAGTTCTTCTTTGATAAGTTTCTTCAATATTTCTTTTGTCAATTTCATTATAAATCCTCTTGTGTTGTTTTAATTAGTATCATCTTTCAGTAAATGTCACAAATTCAAAATCTCAGAATTTTTTTTCCGTATTTTTTTAAAAAGCCGATTCTAGGG